>Ga0207674_10001656_pt1 | contig 28666 bp, 55 predicted proteins | sample KBSCornC72_FD_184303 | JGI IMG/M metagenome (GOLD analysis project Ga0207674, IMG submission 184303) | Corn rhizosphere microbial communities from Kellogg Biological Station, Michigan, USA - KBS Corn C7-2 (SPAdes) (version 2) | ecosystem: Host-associated > Plants > Roots > Rhizosphere > Soil ...
ATTTGATCTTGGATGGTGCGTTGCTGATCAACGCCAGATTCCACCACTTTCTTCTTGCTCAGATTGAGCTGCTGTGTCAGGAGAGTATCTGCAACCTTGGTGGCCTCAGATATTGAAACCGGCACATTTTCAATTTGCCCTAGTTTCTTATTCCAAACTACATTACCATTTTCTAGCCTATCTGCAATAGTATCTAGGCTCTTATCTACCAGCTTACTCAGCTTATTATCTACCTGAGTATCTCGGGTAGCTTTAATCTCAGCTACGAGGTCAGCCCACCAAGGCTGTTGTTTCCACATCCGACAGAGCTGGTAAGATACTCCTGTTAGCTCGGCTACGAGGCGCATATTGCCTAGAGCCATCCATTTGGTAACTACCTCAATCCGTTTCTCGACGGGGAATTTCTTATGTTTCTCGTGGCTCAGATCGCGTCTGAGTCTCAGAGCGTTGTCGCTAATATCCATAGTGTTGTTGCTAGTTTGTTTTTGTTTTGGAGAACTAGCACGCTCCTTTTGGCTCCGTTGCTAGGGATCGAACCTAGGACCGCTCGGTTAACAGCCGAGTGCTCTACCGACTGAGCTACCACGGAATTGTTGGTGGACCCCCTCCGTAGAGGGTTGCGCTGGCCCGTTGTTTGGGCCGGGGATAAGTCCCTCCCCGGCTGGGTGTTGCTAGGACTGGAGCCCTAGCGAAGTCCTTACTTGCCCGCTTCCAGCTTGGCAGTGACCGAATCCACCGATGCCTTGACAGCATCGAGGTCGGCCGCTGTAGCAGCGCCTTGACCCGACTTCAGAGTGGCGATTTCAGCCACGATTTCATCGGCCTTGGCGTCCAGAGCAGCAACGGACGCTTGTACATCAGCAAGAGTAGCCATTAGTTTCCTTTGAGAGCGTTGTACGCGGAGGAGCCGTAGAGCTACTCTGCGCAGGATTGTGATTAGCAGCATTAAGTCTCCTTATGGGCCCTGTTGTTTAGAGACAACAGAGGCCTCTATAGTCTATTATACCACACTTTGTGTGGAAAGTCAATAGCTAACAGGATTTATTTTACATTTTGTAAAAAATATATGAAAAAGACCCCTTAGGGTCTTGACTTTTTTGTAAAAATGTGTATAATAAAGGTAATACATGTAACATGTAACATGTAACATTAAAGGAAAAAAGGACTTTATAGTCCTTTTTTCTATGTGTAATGTGTAATTCATAGGAAAAAGGACTTTTATGTCCTTTTTCCGTAATGTTTTCTTTCTTGCTTCTTCTTTCTTTACTCCCCACCCCAACGGAAACGGTGGGAGGCTGTACTCAGCCGACCAAAAGAATGCCCTACAAGGCCCTAAATCGGGCCTCTGAGCGCCTATCGGATGCGTACCAAGGGCAGGGTAGCCACAACTCCTGAAAATCGATTCTAGGCCGTTTTAAGGCCTGAGGTCTAAAAACCAAAAAATAATTGTAGCGTTACAAGGGTGCTTCCGCACTTTGACTCCCAAGCAAGTTTTCCCCCCACCCCCCCTTCTTTTCCAACATGCGCAGGGTTTTACAATGTGTAAATGCTAGCCTTGGGCAGCAATCCTGACCTTTGACAGGGTGCGCACCATGAAACCCCAAAGACCATGTTCCATGTGGGGGCTTTCTTGTGAATGCGAATAACTCTCATTTAGATTCGCGGACATTGGGCTTATTACAGAATGTCATTAAATCTCCATTCCTTATACGTTGCACCGTCTTGGTGCATGGGCACGGCAAGCCTCTAGGAGCCGCTAGGCGCTCGATCCTGCGGGTAGGTAGTAGGGGACGTCCGAAACTAACGATTCCACCAACGCCCGATTAGGGGCCTTGGTGAGGGTGCAATGTTAGTGGCTACTATCTATAGATACTAGTTTAAAGCGGGTTTCCCGCAATTGTTGTCCACATGTTATATACAGGGAATAATTCAATACTTAGGGTATGTCCTTATTAGAAGTTTTACACATTGTAAATAGGCTGGCCCACTAGTATGTTATAGTTATCCCTCCTAAACAGGAGATAGTATGAAACCTACAGTGTGGCGAGATAATATAGGGTTTGGTGGCACAATATTTATAATATCTCGGGATGATGCCGCAAAGCTATTGCGTAAGGCTCGGAATAATGGGTGGAAAATAGAATGTCGGAGATATAGGAAGAAAGGCTATCTGACATATAAAGCGGGGTTTCTCAGTATTGGTCGGAGCTTAGTTACAACGTAACCGGACGCCCTGCGGACGGTTACAAACTGTTACAATTGTTACATGTTATCCACAGGTTATCCACATGTAACAGGGGTATAATGGATACCGTAGGCGTAGGTGTGGACGGGGCGACTCGGCGGGTTTACAGATTGTAAAAACCCGGTCCGGGAAACCCCCTACTTGACAGGGGATAGCCCCGTCTGATCTACTGCTCACCGGGGAGCAATCTCCGAGGATCGGCAGTTAAGGCCTTTCCGCTCTTTAACAATTTAGGCATCCCATGGAGCCGCGCGCTGCGAAAGCAACGTCGGGAGACTGTCGCTAACCCGTTGGCGCGCGTCCTAAAGGATGGCGGATTCTCCGCCTACACATTGGCCTTGTTTCAGTGTGTAGCCGGGGCAACCTGCCCCGGTTTACATTTTGTAAGCCACCTGCCCTAGCAGTTTCTCTAGGGGACGAAGCGGGGACCACCCCCGCATTTTTGGAGAATGTGTCATGGCATCCAAGGGTAACACTCGCAGCATCAAGTCGGAACCGGCGAAGAGCGCGGTTGCGAAGGCTGTCTCGTCCAACGTCATCCCCCTCACGGGTGGAAACGGCGTTGCGCAGGGATCGGCTCTCGCGGACCAGCACTACGCGGCGGCTGTGCAGGAGTCGGCAGGGTGGCGCGATCGCTTCGCGGCCATCTTGGCACTCGGCATGGGCGATGCGAACAAGGCCTACCGCGCCGCGTTGAACAAGGCGAAGAAGGCCAACATCACGGACCCGGACAAGACTGCGAAAATCGGCATTTCGCGCACGGCTGGCGTGCGGATGTCGGAATGTCTCACCGTCGCCAAGGCGGCTGACAAGGGGCTGTCCATGCCCAAGGTCGTCGAGATGTTCAACGAACAGGGCATCGGCAAGGAGGCGACGACCGACAGCGTGCAGCATGCGTGGATCGTGAAAGCGGCGCGCATGTGGAACGAGACGCACAACGCCGACGGCGCGGAAGTTGAAAGCGCCAACAGTCGGGCCCGCGCGGGACGCGCCGCCCTCTCCGCAACTGAGAAGTGCAAGCGTTACGTGCTGAGCACGTACAAGGTGGAAGACCTGCCGCAACTGGCGCGTCTCATGGCCGCGCTGGCGAAGCGGGTCAAGACGCCCGAGCAGGCACAAGCCGAACTGGCGAAGCACGAAGCCAAGGTTCCGGTGAAGGGTGACCGGCGCTCGGAGCCGCGCACGACCGAGACGCCGCGCGAGATCGCCAACGCCACGCAAGCGGCGAACGACAAGGCTCGCGTCGCCGCCGCGCAAAAGGCTGGCCCGACCAAGGCCATCGACCCCACGCCCAAGCGCGTGAAGAAGACGCCGGCAGCTGCCGTCGCGTAAGACTCGGGAGAGTCGGAAGCAAGGGCCACACTCGAAAGGGTGTGGCCCTTTTCTTTTGGTCCTTTGATTTACAGATTGTAAAAAAAAGGACGGACCTTTGCGTGTGTATGCGTATGCGTATGCCTCTGTGTGTATGTATATGCCTATGCATGTGCGTAGGGCAACCGTAGGAGGTGTTATGTCGATGCAATCGCAAGCCAAGGCGGCTCGCCGCAAGATGCGCAATGGCTACGCCCACATGGGCAACAGCCTGAAGCGCCCCACCATCGCGGGTCGCAAGACGCGCAGCGTGAGCGAATCCATCGCTCGCAATCGCATGTTGGCCGCTCGTGAAGCGGCGGCGAAGAAGAAGAAGTGATCCTGAACGCCAGCCGCGGGCGGTATTCGTGGCGGTATTACAGGGATGCGGCGGGGGAGTATTGGTGGATTCTTGATCCATCAGGCGTCCCGCTCGCATATGTTCCAACGCTCGGAATGGCAGAAGCCTTAATCGAGCATCTGAATCGAGGAGGTTAGTCTCCATGAAACGCGACGCTTTTATGAGGCGTCTCTGTGCCATTCATCTTCTGTTTTGGGACGCATACGTTGAGGCTTTGCCCATGATGCGACAGAATCCCAAGCATCGCGGGCGCGAAATGCCCGCATGTGCAGAGGATGATCCCGACTTCTTCGGCGCTTATTGCGCCGGTGGGGAGTTGTAGCATGGGACCCTACGCAACGTTCAGCAGGGCATACGTGTATGCCACTGCACATGGCTACAGCATGGCCGCGATTCGTGCATCGAGTCGCGGCTTTGTCATTCTGGCCTACGAATGGTGGAGGATCGCACCATGAACTATCGTGATGCCTGCATGTTGGCGAAGCGCCAATCTGCAACACACAGATGCAGCCAGCATGTGTGTGCCGTCCTTGCGATCCCGAAGGATCGTGAGCCCTACATTGCATCCTATATCGTGAGCGATTGGATGGATGGAAGCACGGTGATCACATTCGAGAACGGGCAATGCACATGCACGTTCGAGGACACCCATCCTGCTGCGAGGTTGCCATGAGGTTCAGCAGTAGGCGTGATGCCATCGACGCATTCGAGCGTGTGCGCGTCGAGAGGCTGGAACTAGAGGCACGCGCTCGTGAGTTGAAGCAAGTCGAGGCTGACATTCGCGCGTTGCTCATCGACGATTTACAAAAAGTAAAACAAGGCTTCGGCATGGGCACGCATTGGCGTGTCGAGCTTGGGGCTGTGGACAAGTTGAAGCTTGTCAATCCCGGTGACTTCTTCTCGTTCTGCGTGAAGAAGCAACACATGGGCCTGCCTTACAAGCGGGTCAATGTGGAAGAGGCAGCCAAGCTACGAGACTCGGGCATCGCTGTGCCCGGCATCGACTGGTCAACCATTCCCACCCTCCACTACAGGAGCAGATGATGCGAAAGGTAATCATTTCTTGGTTTCGTCGGCTGACCATCGACGATATCAGGAGAACCACGCTGATGAATGCAGAGCGTGATCTGCTTCAAGCAATCGTCACGTTTGAGGCAGCGCGTGCTCAACTCGCTGCCTGTCGTGCCGTGGTCAAGGCCGTCAAGAAGGAGCAACAGCAATGAAGTGTCCTGTTGATAACCTCGAATGCATTTGGTGCAGCCCCATATGTACAAGCAAGCCCGAGCCCAAGCCGCTATGGGAAGTCCTACGTGATTACACGCGGCGCCCGCCCGAGCCGCCTGAGGCGCCGATTTGGTTGGACAACAACGAAGCCGCCAGTTGGCAGAACGGCTGGGAAAGCGGCTATGTCGCCGCCCTAGCAGCCCAAGAGGCACATCCCGGCCGGCGGTTTGCTCAGTGGTTTTCAGATCACGGGCGGCACAACGTCACCTACTACCCGCTGACCAAGGAAAGAGTACGCGAGCTAATGCAGCTTGCATGGGACGTATCGAGAGAGACTCCCACGGTTGCCGATGTGAACGCTGCCTACGCCAAGGGCCGCGCAGACGGCTGGGAAGCGAAGGAGGCAGGAGAGGCACAGCCCGCAGCCGCCGTGACCCCGCATGCATGGAAAGGCCACGCCTGGGAAGATCAAGCGCACTGCGCCAAGTGCGGGCGGCTCGAAAGCGATCCGATCCACTCGGCACAGCCCGCAGCCGCACAAGAGCAATAATGAACTACGTTGTCTCCACCTATCCCACCTGCGAGGGTGGGTGTCTCACGTTCGCAAGTGAGGGCTACGCTCAATGGTACGAGGAGAGCATCGTCGTGCCAACCATCGACCCGGTTTTACAGAATGTAATTCCGGCCGTGCCTGAACCGAGTGTGTGGGTTGCCTCGTTGTTCGGGCTCATTGCGCTGTCCATCAAGCGTGGATGGCGTGCCTTCAACAAGCACATCAACGATCACCTTGATCGCATTGATGCAATGCGGGAGAAGTACAAGTGACATTCATCTGTTGGACAATCGTCATTGCGACCATGGTCGCGTACAAGGAGGATGGGAATGTACAACGATACGAACGTGCGTGTTCACAAGCCACGACAGGCTGAACACATGGAACTGGAATTGTCCGTCGCCATGGCGAAAAAAGGACGGACCCGCACAACATGCCCGCTGTGTCAGGGGCAGCACAACCTGAGCCAATGCGCGCGGTGGCTCATTCCACAGGAGCAGCGTCATGAAGATCAACGCTGACGAGTGGGTAGCCATCGCAGGCATCATCTGCCTGCTCATCTGGGGCATAGCGGAGGCCATCTATGCAGCCGCTCACCCCTGAACAGAAAGAGAGGATTGCTCGCCGCTTCAATGTGAGCGAGGAATACGTGGAGGTTGTCGAAAACATTATTGACTCTCAGAGAGACAACCATGAGCGAAGACAAGAAAACACTCCCGGAGGAATTGCGCCAAGACCTCATTAGGTCATATCGCGAAGCCATCACTCCGGACCCTGTTGGAACGAGGCGCTGGCCCCGAATGCCAGTGCAACACATGACTCGTGAGCAAGAGAGCCGCCTACTTCTGAACGAATGTTTGGTGGCGCTCAGACTTGACGAGCTTGGGAAGGTTAGGCCCGATGCAAACACAAGGCTGTTGGAACGCATCGATGCCTTTTTGAAACGTACAGCCTAAGGAGAGGTATTCACAAATTGTAATTGGCGGTATAATTAGCACGCTGACTTCACTGTCGGCAGCTATGCGTTCCTCGCAATAAGGATCGCTTGACTACTCTTGCTTTTTCGCTCTTGTTCCCATCACCGAGGGGATTTGAAGATGATTCGCAACACTGCAATTGCAGAAGCGTTTGTCAGCGCCACCGCCAAGGCGCTGAATCAGGCAAATACGTCCAAGGCCAAGGCTCCTTGGATGGCGCGGCGTGTGCTAGAACGGGTTCAAAACAAGCCCGACTATGGCACCGTTCGGGAGAACGACATCAACGTCCACGCATCATTCCGCACACGGCAGCACATTGCCAAGTCGTGCGAAGTCCGAGTCTAACGACCAGCGAAGAACTTAGCAAGGCCATTGCGGTGGCCTTGTCGCTTCTCACCGCTGAACGCGACGCTGCCCTAGCTCGCGTGAAATTGTTAGAGGAACAACTCATCCAACTCGGAGTAACTCCCAAGTGAAATACGATTACCGTAAACCGGAAGATCGCGCTCGGCACGACGCCGACCGTGATGCTTTCTATGCTGCCCGTGAGGCAGCGGAGCAGGAACCTGCGACAACTGGTTCTTTCTGGACCGACATCCCGTGGTATGGGCGACTCTCGCTCATCTTCATCGTGGCGTGGTTCGCTGGCTTGCTGGTCAGCTATGCCCTCTCGTAAGAGCACGATAATCCCCCATCAGACAGTAGGATGGTGGATTGAACAATTGAAAGCGTTTGACCCCAAGCTTCCGGTTGTTCTGTTCGACGCACCACGGTCGCCTCTTTTCATGCTGTCTGTTTACGAAACGGAAATCAATCGAAAGATTGTTGCCATTGACGTAGGCGATGAGCGTGGCGAGTAAGAAACACACGGTTGTAGCCACAGTTCGTGACCGCAAGGGTCGCATCATCGGCCGTGCCACAAACAACTACAAGAAAACTCATCCGTTGCAGGCACATTTCGCCCAACTAGCGGCGGAAAATGACCGGATATATCTGCATGCGGAGATAGCTGCGCTGCTAAAGTGCGGCACAAAACTACCGCATAGCATTTACATCGAGAGAAAAAATCAGGACGGACCTGCGCTTGCGGCACCATGCCGTGTGTGTAGACTTGCCATTGAACATTTTGGAGTGAAGAAAATCAGCTATACTGTGTAAGCTAGTCCTAGAAACACCCGTCTTTTACTTTTTGTAATGGAGGATGCATGAATGCATTCGACCTGTGGATTGGCGTAGGCTCAGCCTTTGCCATCATTTGGTGGGCCACAAGGCCTGTCACCGACCCCCATGCCAAGTACAAACGAGAGCATGAGGCCAACAAACGCCGGTTCATCAAGACCGACGACGAACTTGCGCGAGAGGCCGCGCTGAAGCTTCGCGAAGCCGCGTTCCTTCGAGCGGAACGTGAGTCACGCAACCTTGCGTGGAAACGAGCAGCAGAGGTTGCACAACGTCCTGCATCGCAGTACGGCCTCGTCAATAGAGAGGCGAAAATCCTGCCCCTGTTTCCTGAACACCAAAGCTGCGAGCAACTGTCAAGTTGCGATTACAAGAATGACGCAGCTTCTTTCGAGAGGAAAGCATCGTGAAAACATCCTACGTTCACGTTCAAACCTATGGGGCCAAGCGCCTCGGATTCTCGGCGAAGATTTCGCTGCCGGAGGCAGACGGATTCACCAATTCCAACGACGAGAAAGGTCGCAAGCTCTGTAACCTTGCCTTCGTCTTCTGCAATCCGAAGGACAAGCACTTCTGCAAGAAGACAGCGCGTGCTGCGCTGGAAGATGCCATCAGTGTCGAGGTTCGATGCATTGACGTTCCGCAATACCTCGCTGATGCCGAGGACTATTGCTACGGCTTTCCAGCCGCGCGATCCACGCGCTTCAACTACGTCTTGAAGCGGTTCCTGTGATCCAACTTCGGCAGGTGTCGCGTTACGTCTATGACGTCTTCGCGGGGATCGGCTTTTCAGGATGGACCCGTGTACGCAAGCAACCGTGGGGCATCCAAGTGATCGGGGGCAACTACCTCAGTCGTCAAGATTGCAAGAGGCTTGATCCGCTCATCTTGCAGCATCCGCACGGCTCAGTGGAACCATTGGAGGTTTGAATGGCAGTCAAAAGGGAAATCGAGTTCATCGAAGAGGATGACAACCACCCTGCTTATGTGCAACTGTTCATTCGCACTGGTGAGGGCCTCCTTGTGGTCGCAACGCGCTTCTACTTCCAGCAATGCTGCGGAGTGATGGAGTTTTGCCATTTCGGGCTGTATCCTGACGTATCGGAAGAAGTCAAGACAGCTTTGCTCGATGCCATGAAGGAAGTGGCAAGGATATACCACAAGGGGCTGATGCACTTCACTCTGACGAAATTCAGGATGAGTGTAGCCAAAGTTGGGGTTGAAGCTGCCGGCTATCAGCAGTCCGATTGGTTCGTCAATCTCATGAAGGCATTGCCCGGAGTGGTGGCTGTTCCCATCGTTCAGAATCCCAACAGTTTCAACTACATCGAAATGTACGTGTGGCCCACGGGCGTCATACGAGAAAGGATTTTCGGTTGATTGTTCATCACATTTCCCCGCACAGCAGCGGGGATGGGTGGGTAGGAAAGCCACGCAAGCATTCCGTTGATGCGTGGAAACAACAGTTCCCCACGCCAGCGTTCAACGGGTCAACGGTGCCTGCGGCACTAAAGAGCCCATATCAGGTCATGGTGCCTCTTGGAGACAAGGGCGCCAAGGTACTCACCACCATCAGCAAGACTTGCTCCAAACTCGTCTATGCGTTGTGGCTTGGCACGCTGAAATACCAACGTGGCGACTACGTGGTGAACGAGTCGGCTATGGAGCCGCTAGGTCCACACAACTATCTGCGTGTTCTTGGTTATCAGGAAGTTCATTTCCTGTGTGACTTCGATCACAAGGATCGGGCAATGTGTTTGGACCTGTTGTCAAGTACGGGCACCCGTTTCTTCTCCATCCCAAGCGGATGGGAAGTTGTGGACCCACCCAAACCGGAGTGGCAATTTGACCTTGTGACATGATCGTCCATCAAATCATCGCACATGCTGTGCCGCGACTCACCTACGCACAGCAGAGCAAGCGATATCAAGGTGAGGCAGGAAGTGATAGCCACAAGCTTTTCATCTTCGAGCGAACGAAGAAGAACTGTAAGTGGAAGCAAGGTGATCACGTTCTCTACAAGAAACAGGAGTATCAGGTTATCTTCATCGACGAGGAACTGAAAACCGTCGAATGGGACGGGCTATCTGCCTGCATCGTGTCCATTTGGGCTGATGGTGAGGACGAGGTTCTCGCTGTCCATCCCAACACCCTGAAAAGGAAGCGTTAATGTATTTGATCTATCGCCATCGGCGAGCCAACTTCACCGAGGCTTTCGTCCACGACCAAGTGGGTGAAGGTGGGCCGATTCAAGTGCAATGCGTCCGCCAACAGGCGGCCGTGAACATGGAAATCGAGCAGAACGGTTTACAAATTGTAGATACTTACGTCGTGCAAGGAAGGCGTGAGGCAGAGGAGGCCGATGTTGTCGCTCAACGCCTAGCAATGGAGGCGTTCGGAGACGACATCTACATTGCCAAGGTGGTGAAGGCAGTTGCTGCCAATCGTCCAACAGTGACGGTGAAGGAAGTGAACGAGAAGGGAGTGTTACCAGTATGAGCGGCACAGTTGCGGTGAAGTGCCGTTGTGCAAACGAGTACCAAGACAAGCGGTATGGTCAAGGGATTCGTATTGCCAACAAGACGGCCCGTGAGAACGAGGCTCGGTGTACGGTGTGTGGTGCAACAGTCACGGGCAACTTTGGCCCGCCAGCAAAGAAGGGAAAGAAGTAAGTGCGTCTAGCGTCAGCCATCTACTCGGGCGTTTATCCGTTCGAGCTAATTCCGTCAGCAACCGACATGACAACCGTCATGGACCCGGAGGATTTGCAGGACAACGACATTCTCATCGTGTGGGGAGGAGCCGACATTTCCCCCTCGCTGTATGGGAAGCCTGTGTCGTCCCGCACCCACGCCGATGCGAAGCCGAGCAATCGGGATGTCACCGAGTGGAACCTGATGAAGCGTGCCGTGGCTCTTGGTGTACCCATCATTGGGGTTTGCCGAGGGGCACAGATGCTGTGTGCATTGGCGGGTGGAACGCTGTTCCAACACGTCAACAATCACGGTGGGACACACGCGGTGCAGACGAAGGAAAACGGCTATTTCATCACCAACTCCATCCATCACCAGATGATGAATCCGTGGAGCGTGGAGCATGAGATGCTGGCGTCCATTCGCATCCCGCGCAGCAACGTTCACATTGATGTGGAGGATTCTCTTGACGTAGCGGAGGAACCGGAGTATGTTTATTTCCCCACGGTGAAGGGCCATGCCATCCAATGGCACCCCGAGGGGATGATGGAAACCACTCCTGCAACTCGCTTCATCATCGAACAGGTGGAGAAACGACTGTGACCCCAGAGCAGCTTTACAATGTGTTTGGGTTGGGGGTGGGCAATGTACTCGGTACATACAATGCCGCTACCCACGGTACGCCCATCACCATGACCAGTTGTGCCATCGAGGGGGCGTGGTCAACCAAGGTGCCAAACGGTGGGCTGGAAATGCGAGTTTCCACAGCCAAGCTGGACGACAAGACCATCTGGATTGACGACCACCATGTGTGTCGGCAAACCTCATGGGACATGGGGGCCGGCAACTGGCTGAACATCCGTTACATTGAAAAGGTGGAGATGTCGCCAGAGAATCTGGCAACGTCCTTTGAGAAGGCGGAGATGGAAATTCCCGCTGCCATAAAGGACGGACCGCCTGTGTGGGTGTGCTACTTCGGCTCCATTCATGGCAACATGATCTACGGCTGGCCCAATTATGCCGAGTCAACTTATGCCTCGTGGACCACGGCTCGGCAGCCCGACGTCAACACTACCAAAGCCGTCATGGAAAAGGCAAAGGAAGTCCTTACAAAATGTAATTTGATTTTTCTCATCAATGGCCCGGAGAAATACAACCAACTGGACAAGTTCAACGAAATGCTCAGATACACGGGATGGGCAATCACCAATCAGGTGCAACTGCACAACCGTAAGTACCCAACGTATGGCAACTACCTCAACCTCTTCCACCTGCAACTAGCATGAAACCTTCTTCTCGTATCGCGCAGCGCACCACCGTTCCGTTCATGATCGGTGCCGATCCAGAAATCTTCGTTGGAAATGACAATGGCGTGCGCTCCATTGTTGGCCTCATTGGAGGCACCAAACGGGTTCCCCGTCCTCTTCCCATTGGCGAAGGATTCGCCGTGCAGGAAGACAACGTAGCCATGGAATTCAACATTCCTGCCTGTGCTACGAAGGCCGCGTTTGTCAAGGCCATTGCCGATGCCACCGGCTTCCTCGAAGATGTGATTCAGAAGGGATATGGCCTGCGCTTTGACAAGCGTTCGGCTGTGTCTTTCCCGGACACGGAACTCATGACCGGCGAGTCACACATCTTCGGCTGTGAGCCTGACTACAACGCATGGACGAAACAGAAGAATCCGCGTCCGGAAGCAACGGACAAGAACCTGCGTTCCTGCGGCGGGCATATCCACATTGGCTTCGAGGGGCTCGATCCTCACGAAGTGGTGAAGGGTATGGACCTGTATGCCGGTGTTCCCTCTGTGCTGATGGACAACGGTGAGCTTCGCAAGGAACTCTATGGTAAGGCAGGAGCCTTCCGGCAGACTCGGTATGGTGTGGAATATCGCACCCTGTCGAACTACTGGATTTTCCAGCCGAGCCTGTGTGAGTGGGCCTACGATGCAGTGCAACGCTGCCTCAATGCCGTGGCCCAAGGCGTGGACTTCGACTCGTATCGGGACGAAATCATCCAAGCCATCGACGGCAACGACCGTGCTGTTGCAGCGCGGCTGATCGAACAGCACCAACTCCAAACCGTGTTAGTCTAAATGCTCGAAACTTTCCAGTCGGCCACAAGCCGAGACTTCCGTCAACGCTACACAGGGAGCTATGGTTTCTACACCATTCCCCTTTCCAAGAAGCGCATCCTTGTCTATCTCAGTGAGGTAGGTGAGGACACCGCACATTTCTTGGACGAAAACTCGGCCAAGTACACGGCCAAGGCGGATCAGGCGGTGGAGTTCGAGTTCATTCCTGTCAAGAAGAAGCTGTTTTCTTACAACGATCAGCTTTACTTGGCGCAACGGCGTCCAGCCCGGATGTGGTCACGCGGAGTGAATCCGCAGAACACCCTTTTCCTAGAGGTAACGAAAGGCAGAGCTTCAACAGTCAAGTTTGAACTGGTCAAAGCTGCGTTCATCAATCACGATGAAATCCCGGCTTTACAAAAAGTAAAGGCTGTTGAAGAGAAGCGAACAAATGTGGCAGTTGTTTCTGATCTGTTCGGTATCGCTGACGGTTCTCTATTTCTTTACGATTTTCGCGTGGGAAGTATTGATACCGTGGCGCGTCAGATCAAGGTGGAGGAACATATGTTCCGTCAAGAAATCGCAGATATGGTACAAGTTTACCAACTTCCTTATCAGGTGGTCAATAATGTCTGAGCGCACCATCGTCTCTGCCTATGACATGGTTCCCGTGCAGCAGCTGGCGGGTGGACACTACAAGGTGGACGACACTCTCCCCGATCCCAACCTCATCTGTGGGATTGAGTTAGAGATGGAGAACTTCTTTGTCCGAGAGACGCCAATTGGCTGGCACTTGGAAGAAGACGGGAGTCTGCGCAATCATGGTCGAGAGGCCATCAGCATGCCGACAGCAACGCGGTACTTCGAGGACATGCTGACGACGTTCTTCCGCATCAATCAGGTGAACGAGGGCAACTACAGCGACCGATGCTCCACGCACATTCACGTTAACGTGCAGGACATGACTTGGACAAGTCTCCGGGTGCTGTGCCTCCTCTATCAACTGTTCGAGAGGCTGCTGTTCAACTACGTGGGCAACAACCGAGAGGAGAACATCTTCTGTGTCCCGTGGTATCAGAGCGGGCTGTCTCCGCAGTTCGTGGAGAAGATGCAGAAGTATCCCGATGGCGTGATGCGCAATTGGGTGAAATATGCAGCACTCAACCTGCTTCCTGTCAGGAGTCAGGGGACGGTGGAGTTCAGGCATCTGCATGGCACCTGTGATGTAGCGTTCATCATGAACTGGATGCGTGTCCTGTCACGCATGTTCATCTATGCCAAGGGCAACAAGGCGAAGGAAGTGAAGGAGGTAATCCTCAACCTCAACACCATCAGCAACTACGATCAGTTCCTCACCGATGTATTCGGTGCTCAGGCTGCGTTGCTGGCAGTAGGGGACTACCGATCAGCACTGAGCAGAGGCGTGGTGGATTCCAAGCTGATGCTCACCAAGCCTCCGGTGAAGGAAGAGAAATATACCTACACGGACTTCAACTTCCAAGCCATGGTCGGTAATGCCATTCCCGCTCAGGCAGAAGCTCCGGCTCGTAGGCCTCGCGCTGCTGTTCGCCCTGCTGCGATACCGGAAGAGATAGACAACGCCGTAGCGGCTATGCAACGTCTAGACGCACAGGTGCGTACTCAAAGGCTGGCAGACCTTGCTGCGCAGCAAGCGGCAGCGCGGGTGCAACAGCAAGTAGACGCAGCACAGCGCGAACAACGTAGATGGGCAGATCAGTTTCAACAAGCTCCCGAAGGAGAAGCATAAATGTGCGGGTTAGTTTCGATGGTCACCAAGAATCGCAATGGTTTCACCAATGCCAACTTGGACATGTTTGACCTGATGCTGTTCGTCGATCAACTGCGTGGTCAGGATTCCACCGGAGTCTTCCTCGTGAACAACGTGGGCAATGTCACCATTGCCAAGGAAGCGGTTCACAGCACCGACTTCCTCGCTAGGCCTGACTACCGGAATGTTCGCACTGACGCCATCCGCAATGGATGGGCCATGGTGGGACACAATCGGAAGGCCACACGAGGCTCCATCAACGACGAGAATGCCCATCCCTTTTGGGTAGAAGACAAGCTGGTGTTGGTTCACAACGGCAGCATGTACGGAAGCCACAAGGAACTGGCGGACGTCGAAGTGGACAGCGCAGCCATCGCACATGTGCTGGCTGAGCATGGACAGGAGAAGGTGCCCGAGGCACTACAGAAGATCAATGCGGCCTATGCGCTCATCTGGTATGACGTACAAGGCAAGCGTCTGAACATCATTCGGAACGAGCAACGCCCGTTGTTCTGGATGGAGACAGGCGACGCATGGTTCATGTGCTCTGAGCCTGACTTCATGGTGTTCGCGGCTCGCCGGTGCAATGTGCAAATCTTGGACAATGGCCCGCATGCCTTCGATGTTGGCAACCATTCCAAGTGGATACTCAACGCCGACCGATCAACAGGAGTGGACGAGAAAGACGTTGACTTCAAGTATCGGGCGCATGTGGCGCCGAGTGTCCCCCCTTTACCCTCCTCGACGCAATCTTCACGGGACTTTTTGGCGGATGGGGAAGTCCGACAACTCCGGCATTGGATGGGGTACGAAGACATCGAGGAAGTCCCCCTGTCAGAAATCGAACACGCACGCCGGGTTGGTGAAGAGATTGCTGCTGACAACGAGCTACAAGCAAGGCGTGACAGGGTAGAGAGTGCTCGCAAGCGGCTGGAAGCCAAGCGTGAAGCTGGACAAGCCATTGCCAAGGCGGCGCTAGAAGCCGGCCGGGAACTCATGAAGGTTGAGACACGGCCAATGGATGCCCCCATTCCTGACTGGTCCAAGGTCCATACCTACGGGGACTGGATGAAACTCAAGGAGACATACAAGACAGGTGCGCGGGTTCGTGTAGAATGCCGGGACTACATCAGCAATGATGCTGGACCGGGGATGATCTACATGACCGGCAAAACTGTAGACGATGCGGGGCTGTGGTGCATCTTCCCCATCACGAAGGAACTGTTCGATGCAATCACCAGTCCGAATTCATCTGCTGCCCGCAAGGGTGCAGCGGAGTTCATGGTGGACATTGATGCCTGTGGCTGGAAGGGTATTGGCACCGAGGCTGAACGGACAGCCGACAAGTTCGAGAACTGGCGTGGTGTGGTAACCATCACAGGAAAGAAAGCGAAGATGTACTCAGACGGTGTTCATCAGGTGCAATGATGACTTCCTCCGTCCAGCCATCTTGGCGAGTAACCTATCTCTGCACTGATGGTGGTCATGGTTGGGGAGAAACCGGCCACACGGTAAACATCATCTTTAAGGAATATGATGAAAAGAAATTCATGGATGCCAAACCCGGCGGATGGGTTATTCAAGGGGTGACCAAATGCCCAAACTCGTAATTGCATCGCACAACCTGCGTAGCGATGCGTTGAAGAATCTGGCGAATGAACTGACAACCCAACTAGGATATAAGGTATGGAGAAAACTCCCGGCCGAAGTGAGGCCCGACCAGTATGCCGTCACGTTTCTTGGTGGCATCGACAAGGTGACTCAGTTCCAATCTTTCCATCGGGAGAATGTATCGGCGCCCACCTTTGCGGTTACTTTGGATGCAGCAAAGGCGCTGGACACGAAGCAAGTTGTGGTGAGGAGCCTCATCGACAGCAGTGAAGGTAAGGGAATTACAATCTGTAAACGGGACGACCTGACCATTCAGGCTCCTCTTTACACGGCGTACATCCCGAAGAAGGCGGAGTATCGGGTGCATGTTCTCGACAGCAAGGTGATCGACACACAGGAGAAGCGGCGACGCAGAGTAGAAGGGGATGCTGAGAAAGAATTCCAAGTTCGCAACACAGCGAACGGGTACGTTTTTTGCAGGGATAATGTTAATCCCCCTGCTGACTGTCATGCTGTTGCCTTGGCTGCTGTTGCAGCTTTGGGCCGTACTTACGGGGCAGTTGACATCATCTTCAACGAGAAACAGAACAAGTCGTTCGTATTGGAAGTGAACAGCCGGCCCGGTATGCAGGGCACAACAGTCAAGAAGTATGCAAATGCAATCATCGCAGGCCTCCCGGATACTGTCCGAAACCCTGCGCAACGTGTGGCACGTCCACTACGACCCGCTCAGAGCCGCGTGCGGGCTGACGGTAAACGACTCATCACAACCCGCAAGGGCAACAAGGTTTGGAGATAAGGAAATGGCTAAGACTCGTAAGGTAATGCTGTCCGCCTATTGTGACACCGTATCAGGGGCATGTGGCATCGGTGCAGTAAGTGATTTTGAAATCGTCGATGTGGGTGCCGGTATTCCCAAGTGGAGGCAGGACGACAACCTCAAAATCCTAAAGAATTCCGGAGGAGCTGGCTGGATGGTGGCTGGTTTCATCAACACCCCGGAATGCCAGAAGGCCTACGAAATCCTGATGGCCCGAAAGGACTACAAGCTGGTGTTCCAATCACCCATTCGTATCAACACCAACTCAGGCCGAGAGTTCTTCATGTGCCTGTGGGATACGGGGGCTGAGAAACAAAAGCAAGAAGCACCAATGGAATTCGTATAATGCGCTGCGTTTGCTGTAACCGTGGTCTGAACGACTACGAATCCACCCTGCGTTCAGCAGAGACAGAGGAATTCCTCGACACCTGCAATCGCTGCATCAAGGGACTAGGCATCAAGACCCTAGCTCGTACCGACTTGAAGCCGGACGAGGATGCTCCCACTGATTGGGATGAAGGGGGTGGCATCCCTCTCCTGTTCGACGGAGCGGAAGAAGAAGATGAATAAGGTTTACACCTTCGCACGCAGGAAGAAACGTAAGTCAGGAGAATCACGGTGGGTGCTCTATGGCGTTCGATCACTATGAAGCTTGCCCACGTTGCGTTGACAATGGTCGTGATAGGCGTGGTGACAACCTTGCTGTCTACTCTGATGGCGGGTCCCACTGCTTTAGTTGCGGCTATCACAGGGGCGTTAGTGGCATTCGTTGGGTGCCTCCTAGCAATTCATTCGATGGATTAAATGACACAAAAACCCTACCTGCTGACTTCACCAGAGAAGTCCCAAGCTTCGCATGGCAATGGCTCCTCCAATACGGACTCGGCTGGAAATACTGGTCGCCGTTCGTCGGATGGTCAGAAGCCCATCAGCGCCTTGTGTTTACCGTTGGCGAGCCCACCGGATTTAGTGTGGGACGATTCCTCGGGGACGCCGAAGCTTTTGACAGGCCACCCCGCAAATGGTACGTTTGGGGGAACAGCCACGAGAGGGCACACGTCGTCGGATACGGAACAACCGGCCCCGTCACGGTGGTCGTTGAAGACCTTATTTCCGCCCACAAAGTAGGACAGCACACACCATGTATACCTCTTTTTGGAACGAGAGTCTTCGCGTCGGCTGTAGCGACGCTGAGAAACATAGGCTTGCCTGTGTTGATGTGGTTGGACAAGGATCAGGAGAACCACGCTGTCAAACGTGCGGATCAATTGGCTATGCTCACAGGCCTAGCTGTTCGCTACGTCAGTACGGACAGCGATCCGAAGTGCCTGACGAGTTCAAAGATTGGGGAGATTGTTAACTCCCAAGTGTTGTAAAAATACAACTTGACTTTTCCCTAAAAATATGCTAGAATAATAGTGTAAGCAGGGAAGAGTGTAAGACAAAGAAAAGTATTTAAAGAAAAAGAACAAAAGAAAAGAGAGCTTGACAAAAGCTCTCTGTTAGTGTATAATAATTATAAAGAATAATAATGTACATGGGGAAGGGTGGCTAAACACAACCCTTCCCCTTTCTTACTTTTTGTAAAAAACAAAATATCTCTGATTGAACGAACTTACTCTGTGCAAGCTTCTCCTGAACAGAGAAGCCTATAACAAATACTTTGCTGCGGTGGACATCCCTGACCTACGGGAAAACCACCGAGAGGTTTGGTACTTATACCAGTGCCTGCAAGACCTGCATCAGTCGTTTCCCGACCACGAGCAGTTCAACCTCGATGAACTCCAAACGTATTTTTGGGCTAAATACCCTGATGCCTCTAAAGACATTTACTCCGGGCTGTTCGACCAATTAGGACGGACCCAGATAGATGAGGCTGTAGGTCAACAAATCCTCGCTACCATTGCGCGCAGGAAGGCCCTCATAAGCCTGTCTGAGACAGCCTACAAGGCGTCCCAAGGCTTAGCCACTGTCGAAGAGGTTCACAGCCTCCTAGAGGCTGTAGACAAGGCTCCTGTGTCGGCTGTAGAGGACGACCTGTTCATCACCACCAACCTAGAGGAAATTGTTTCTGAAACAGTTGCTAAACCGGGAATTAGATGGCCTCTTGACTGCCTCAATAAATCTTGCGGTTCTTTGCGACAAGGAGATTTCGGCTTTGTCTTCGCAAGACCCGAAACAGGAAAGACGACTTTTATTGCTTCATGCGCTGGCAGCGCACTTGGACAAGTCGATCGACCAATTATCTGGTTTAACAATGAAGAGCAAGACAATAAGGTAATGCTCCGTGTGGTTCAATCCTATTTTGGCATTAAACTTGATGCACTCATGGCAAATGTCCGCCATTACAACAAGCTATTCAATGAACAGGTTGGTGGACGATTTCTGTTGGTCAACTCATCGCGCACTGATATCAACAAGTCTAACGTTGAACGGATCATCGAGGCGCGGCGTCCATCCCTAATCATCTATGACCAAATTGACAAGATTAAAGGCTTCAAAGCTGATCGGGACGATTTACTACTCGGAGCAATTTACCAATGGGCGCGTGAACTGGCAAAAAAATACGCGCCGACGATTGCTGTCTCGCAAGCTGATGGCACTGGTGAAGGTCAGAAGTGGCTCACCATGGCTAATGTCGCCAATGCTAAAACCTCTAAACAGGCGGAGGCCGACTTTATTATCGGAATTGGCAAAACACACGATGAGGCGGCTGAGTACATCCGCTACATCAACATCAGTAAAAACAAGCTTATGGGCGACAAGGACTCTGAGCCTGCTCTACGGCACGGCCGGTTCGAGGTACTTATCCAGCCAGAGATAGCCCGATACAAAGATGTCATTGCTTACTCGTAAAGAATGGGAGAAACCTTGGCGTAAAGCCTATATGAGTAATAACCCGGCCAAGCGAATGTTATGGGCAGCACGCCGCCGGGCTAAAGTTAAAGGACTTCCGTTTGACATTACGGAAGAAGATATTGTGATTCCCACTCACTGCCCATACACAGGAATTGAATTATCTACTCATGTTCCTAGAGGCCATAGCCGAGAAACTATTATGTCACTAGACAGAATTGTTCCAGAGCTAGGGTATATTAAGGGAAATATAGAGGTAATTTCCCATCTAGCAAACACAATGAAAAGTAATGCTACGGTGGAACAACTACAAAGCTTTGCTAAGAAAGTCCTTTCCAGATGGTCTTAACCTTGGATTTGGAAACAACCACATTCAACAAGGGAAACCCCTATGACACTCGAAACTTTATTGTCAGTCATCACACAAAGCGTGGCGACGGTCAAACAGTTTGTAGCTACTACACTGACGCAGATTTCCTCACCAGCCTCCGTGAATCGGTGGAAGGTGCGAGCCTTATCATTACTCACAGTGGTAAGTTTGATTTGTCTTGGTGTCTTCATCACGGAATCCGACCCGGTAGGCACTGTCGTATTTGGGATACTCAGCTTGCTGAATTCATTCTATCTGGTCAAACAAATTCGTTCGCAAGCCTCAACGACCTCACAGAAAAATACAACCTCGGAGTAAAAGAAGATGCTGTTGCGGAATATTGGGCGAAGGGTATTTCCACCGAATCCATCCCCCGTGATGTTGTCGAGTCTTATGGTAATCGTGATGTGGACCTTACTCACTCCGTTTACTTGGCCCAACTTCAAGATCACCGCATGGATGATGGCCTCTCTCGTCTTATACGCCTTTGCGGGCTCGATCTTTTGGTACTGCGAGACATGGAATTCAACGGGTTCAAATACGACGTTGAAGGCAGCCAGCGACGAAGTGACCAACTCACCGAAGAACTAATAGGCATCGAGAAAGAACTTGACTCCTACAGCGTTACAAAAATTAATTGGGACTCTGGCGATCAGCTTAGTGCTTTCCTGTATGGCGGTTCTTTTACCGAGGACGTTTACCTTCCAGTCGAACGCATCTATAAGAGCGGCCCAAAGAAAGGGGAAGCCTACATAAGAAATGAGTACCAACGAACAAATCAATATAACTTCGTCGGGCACTTTAGCCCCCTCCGCGGAACGGCTCTTAAAAAGTCTACTGCGGAGCGACCCTTCTACTCCACAGCAGAAGACACCCTCATACAACTCAAGGCAAAAACAAAAGAGTCTAGACGGATCATTGAGCTTCTACTCCGTCGTGCTACTATCACTAAGCTCATTGGCACTTATCTTAGTGCTATGCCGGCGCTAATTGAAGAAATGCATTGGGAGGGAAACTATATCCACGGTCAGTTTAATCAAGTTGTGGCTAGGACTGGACGGCTTTCGTCTAGCAGACCAAATATGCAGAATGCTCCGGAGGAAGTAGATGAGTTTTTTGTTACTAGGTATCCCGTTCGCCATCCTGCTATATCTGGCTCTTAACGCAGTTGAGGAAAGTGCTTGCTTGTAAATGCTGACGTAAAGGGGCTAGAGGTTGTTGTTGCTGCTCAACTCAGCAACGATTCCGTTCTCCGGCAGGAAATCATCGACAAGGAAGATATCCATGGAAACAACCAGCGAGCTTTTGGACTCGGTGAAGGGAAAGCTGGCCGTCTTATTGCAAAAATCTTTAAGTTCAGGCTTATCTACGGAGGAAGCGCGTACAGCTATGCGCATGATTCGGATTTTATGGGGGTATCCAGAAGCGAGCGTTTTTGGCAAGAGGTCATCGACAAATACTACGCCAAGTACCACGGCATCGCCAAATGGCACAAAGACATAGACCATGAAGCAAAAACCAATGGATGTCTCACTATCCCCTCAGGCCGCTATTATCCTTTCGGATATGAAGAAACTCAGTGGGGACTTAAATGGCCTGATACAAAAGTTAAAAACTATCCCGTGCAAGGATTTGGAGCCGATCTTGTTATGCTCGCAAGGCTGGAATGTAATCGTAGGCTTAGAGAGATTGAAGGGCCTAGCGATTTACTCGTCAGCACAATCCACGACTCGATAGTAGTTGACACGCCAGAAGAAAACGTGTATAATATTGGTACCATTTTAAAAGAGAGTATTGAGGCTGTGCCTCAGCTATGTCGTGATATTTGGAAATACGACTTCTCTCTGCCCCTCACCTGCGAGGTATCCGCAGGACCAAACAAAAAGGAAATGGAACTATTGACGCTCTAACTCCCATTGGGTATGACGCATCGCGCGGGATGTACCCACAAGAGAAGCTAGGCCGGCCGGATGCCGTGCCCGACATTCTCATCTACGTTGATGGACAATCTCGTGTTTTAACTGATGTTCAGTTCTTCGACCCTGTTAAGGGATTCATCCAAACTGAGCATGCCATGTACATTCCAAAGGAACTCATTTAATGCAAATTAGTATTATCAGTGTAGCAGTTAGCAACGTCAAGCGTTATCAAGTTGCTGAAATTAGTTACAAGAATCAGCGCGGTGAAACCAAAAGCTGGAAGCTCATTTCGTTTGCCAACCCCGCAGCATTTGCTGCCCTAAAGGACGCCAAGGAAGGCGAACTGTATGAAGTCACCACAGGCAAGGACGACAAGGACTACACAGTCTGGACAGGCGCAACCAAAATCAGTGGTGATGCCCAGGCGGCTGGTCAGGGAGATGCGAAGGCTGCTAAGTCTGCATGGGTCCCCGATAGTGACCGCCAACGTCTCATCGTCAAGCAAAGTTCAATCGGCCATGCCATCGAGCTTATCAAGTACCTAGAGGTTCCAGTAGGTTCCAATCAGGAGGTGTTTGATCTTGCCGATCAGATTGTCGCCTACGTCTATGACGTTCCGGCCGTGGAGACTGCGACGGCAGAGTGATAGTTTTAATTGATGCTGATACGCTCTGTTACGCCTCCGCTGCAATGGCGGAGCAAGACCCACCCAACTTCGCCTGCCATAACGCAGAGAATGGGCTAGAGAGTCTACTAGAGCGCCTCAACAATCCAGAATATAAACTCTATGTGACGGGAGAGGGAAATTTCCGTCACAAGGTTTATCCTGAATACAAGGCCAATCGGCTTAAAGTTCCCCGCCCGCAACATTTACAAATCGTAAAAGATTTCCTCATCAGGAAGTTCTCAGCCATAGAGGCAGAGGGTTGTGAAGCAGACGATCTGCTAGGGGTGGAACAGACAGCCAACATGGATGCTGGCGTTGAGAGCATGATTAGCTCCATCGACAAAGACTTAGATCAAATACCGGGATGGCATTATAGTCCAGAACTCAAACGGAAAGGCATCGTCGTCAAGGAAGCACGAAAGTATTTCGTCACCCCCTTCGATGGCCTCCGATTCTTCTACTATCAAATGCTTGTCGGCGACCCCACAGACAACATCAAAGGTGTTGTCCAAGTTGGAAAGGTCGGAGCCGCTGAACACCTTGAAGGTGCCAACACCGAAGAGGAGCTTTATCGCAGAGTGGCAGCAGCGTATGATTGCAATGAAGAAATGGACATGAATGCCAAGTGTCTCTGGATTTGGAGGAAGCTGAACGATGACCCGACGGAAAGGTTCAAAGAGTTCCGAGTGGACACCAGCGCGTAAGCACGCCTTCATTGTGTCTGTTCTACGATCAGGCACCCGGCGTTGGCCTCCAAAGTTCGAGACATTAAATGCGGCGAAGACGGATAAGAAACGGAATACCCGAACCAATCGTATTGCGCAGCACTTTAGGTGTGCCATATGTGGCTCTGATGTACCTTCGTCGGAGATTCAAGTGGACCACATTAAACCAGTTGTGGACCCTAAGAAGGGCTTTACAACATGGGACACCTACATTAAACGGCTATTTTGTGAAAAGAACAATCTACAGGCAGTATGCAAGCCATGTCACAAAATTAAAACGAAAGAAGAAAAATGAAAATTGAGGTTAGAACCCGCAATCCAGAGAGTGGTGAGATTATTTTCGAGGGCAGCCTCAATGCTAGGGAAATAAGTTTCCTTCTGCAATACGGTATCCAAGACCTGCTAGCCGCAGGCTACACCTTCATGCTACAAGAGCCGGATGAGCCCGAAGACTCAGCAATGAGGATTCAACATCCAAACATCAACTAATGAAAATACTTGTAATTCCAGACACGCAGGTTAAACCGGGACACAGTGTTGAGTATCTTAAAAACATTGGACGATTTATCGTGGACAAACAGCCAGATGCTATTGTGCATCTTGGCGACCACGCAGATATGCCTTCTCTCAGTTCTTACGATGTTGGTACGAAAGCTTTCGAAGGTCGCAGATATGTTGAGGATATTCAGTCCGCAAAGGACGGAATGGTTGCCTTACACGAACCTATCGTTAGTTACAATACCCGGCAGCGGAAGAACGGAAAAAAGCAATACTCCCCCGACAAGTACATCCTGATCGGTAATCATGAAAACCGTATTAACAAGGCTGTCAACAACGACCCTAAACTTGATGGGGTTCTTAACATCAGTGATCTTGGGTACGACGCTGATTGGAATGTTGTACCCTTCCTTGATGTACTCGTACTTGGAGGTATTGCCTTTAGTCATTACTTCGTTACTGGTGTGGCTGGCCGCCCTGCTGGAACTGCGGCAGCGCAACTCCGTAAAACCAACATGTCGTCTATCGCTGGACACCAGCAAGGAAAGCAAATCGCTTACGCTACACGGGCCGACGGGGCTACTATTACATCTATCATCGCCGGCTCTTGCTATGAGCACGACGAGGATTATATGGGACCCCAAGGTAATCGACATTGGCGGGGAGTCATTATGCTCCACGAAGTTGAAGACGGAGCCTTCGACGAAATGTTCGTGTCACTCAAATACTTGAATAGGAAATATGGAAGTTGATCCCACAGGAAGGAACCCCCATGATTTGGGAGCTAAACTCGATTCTGGAAAGTCTCCTGTATTTAGAGGTTTGCTTGATTACTTCCCTCGTAGTTGTAGTGCTGTTGCTCACGTGTCTAGAGTGGGCGCCGAGAAGTATGCGTGGAAAGGTTGGGAGAGCGTGCCTGATGGTGTTAACCGCTATTCTGATGCCCTTGGTCGCCACCTTCTTGCCGAGTCTATCGAGGGCCTATATGACTCTACTATGAAAGAGCCTGTCTTACATGCTGCACAGGTTGCATGGAATGCTCTTGCGCGACTCGAACTAATTCTTAAGGATATGAAATAATGGATGCTACCGCTGTCTTTTGGTTTGCTGCTTTCTTTTGGTTTCTTCAACAGGTGAATGACGTTGTTAACGCTTTCCTTAATCGCACTAATGTTCCTAAGCTCTACTGGCTATCAGCCGCCGCCAGCTTCGTAAGTGGCACAGCATTATTCTACCTCGTGTACATGATGCTCGCTGCTGAAATTCAAATCATTCAAACCGTCTTCGGTAGCTAATGTAATGCCCTATATCTCAGACATTGAGCAGACACAACTGCTACAAGGGGACGATGGTCCCGCTACTCCCGGTGAACTCAATTTCCTCATCACCAAGCTCTGTCTCGAATATCTTGGAGACAATGCTCGATACTCCGATTACAACTCTGTGGTTGGTGCTTTGGAGTGTTGTAAGCTTGAATTTTATAGGCGGGCAGTTGCTCCCTATGAGGATGTGAAAATCAAGGAAAATGGAGACATCTACTAATGATTTATCTAGCTAGTCCCTACAGCGTTCTTAATCCTGAGACTCACACTGAGCAGAGCATTAAGAACCTACTGACCCGACGATTTAAGAAGGTGTGCCGCAAAGCGGCAGAACTAATGGAAGGTGGAGAAGTTGTATTCTGTCCGATTGCCCACAGTCACCCCATTGAAGTCAATGGTATGGACACACGACACGACGGAGATTTCTGGCTGCGTCAAGACTTCGGAGTATTGCGACACGCTGACCGGCTGGTTGTCTATCGTATGCCGGGTTGGCAGCACAGCAACGGGGTCACCCGTGAAATTGCATTCGCTCGTGAGAACGACATTCCTGTAGAGTACATCGACTAATGGACTTCAAAGAGTTACTCCAACGCCTTCGCCTAGAGGACGAAGTAACTCTTCTCGAATTGCTGGAAGTGGACTCGGACATGCTTGTGGATGCTTTCCATGAGCATGTCCTTGACAACTTGAGCCGCATTGCGCGTCACTATGAAGAATAAGCGTTTCGATCAAGAGAAAGAACGTGTCTTCGGTAAGAAGAAATACCTAGTCAGACGCATCGAAGAAGAAGAAGCAGAAGAACAAATCAAAGAATACGAGCCAGAAGAAGAGGATTATATTGACAACGACAAAGCGGTTCAGAACAACCTTCGGTGAGAATGTCTTCCGATTCAAGTACGCCCAAGGACCCTCCGATACATGGGATCAATTGGCAGATAGGGTGGTTGAAGACGTCTGTGGAACTAGGTGGGGCACTCAACACGCCCTCATGTCAGCAGGTGATCGAGGAGAGCTTGCTGAGCATATTAAACATATGCGATTTCTACCCGGAGGTCGCTACCTGTACTATGCAGGAAGACCCTATAAGGCGTACAATAACTGTTACCTTCTCCGGGCAGAGGAAGATACCCGAGAAGAATGGTCAGCAGTAACATGGCGGGCAATGTCCTGTCTAATGACAGGAGGCGGAATTGGCATCGACTACAGTAGACTTCGCGGAGCTGGAAAGGCTTTATCAAGAACTGGTGGTACAGCTTCTGGCCCTATCCCCCTCATGTTTGCAATCAATGAAATCGGACGGAATGTTATGCAGGGAGGAAGCCGACGTTCTGCGATTTATGCAAGCCTCAATTGGCAACATGCAGACATATCTGATTTCCTTAAATCAAAAAATTGGTCAGAAGTTATCCGAGAGCAAAAGGCGAAAGATTTCAATTTTCCCGCCCCTCTAGATATGACCAACATCAGCGTCAACTATGACGACGCTGCTATTGGTAATTACTTACACGAGCCGACTGTGGCGGCACAGCAGCTTGCTGCTAATTCGGTCTTTTTACAAAATGTAAGGCAGGCTCTGAAAACAGGGGAGCCCGGCTTCTCGTTTAACTTTGGTGATAAACAGAATGAAACTCTTCGCAACGCATGCACCGAAGTTACATCTGAGGATGACTCTGACGTATGCAATCTTGGCTCAGTCAATCTGGGCAATATTGACAGTCTGGAGCAATTCAAAGATGTTGTCCATCTCGCGTCTAAGTTCCTCGTGTGTGGAACTCTCCGCGCTGATCTACCCTACGAGAAGGTATACAAAGTCAGGGAAAAGAATCGACGTTTGGGGTTGGGCCTCATGGGTATCCACGAATGGCTTCTCAAGCGCAACTACAGATACGAAGTAAATGAAGCACTATCATCGTGGTTGGGAACCTACCGAACCGAATCTGAGGCGGCTGCCAATGCGCATTGCGAACGTTACTACATCAGTAGGCCTGTTGCGTACCGCGCTATCGCACCCACAGGTTCTATCGGAATCCTCGCTGGCACAACTACGGGAATTGAGCCTGCGTTTGCAACGGCTTACAAGCGTCGTTTCCTCACTGACGGAACCAAATGGCGTTATCAATTTGTTGTTGATGGAACAGCAGCGGCGCTCGTCGAGCAAGGAATCAATCCCGCTGACATCGAAACCTCAATCGACCTAGCCTATGATCCTGAAAGGCGCATCAAGTTCCAAGCGGACGTACAGGACTTCGTGGACATGTCAATTTCAAGTACCATCAACCTTCCCTCTTGGGGAACTAAGGGAAATAATGAGGGACTTGTCGGAAGTTTTGCAAACACACTTGCAAGATACGCTGGACGCCTCCGTGGGTTCACCTGCTATCCAGATGGAGCTAGAGGCGGTCAGCCGCTAACGGCAGTGGACTACGAAGATGCCATCAAACACAAGGACACAATCTTTGAAGAAACAGACGTATGTGAGTACACCGGGCATGGCGGTAGCTGTGGTGTTTAATGAAACTCAAGCAAGTTGATTTCAAAGAACAGGAGTTTGCTCTCCGCTATCTCCATAGGGAAACCCTCCCTTTGGACGATATGGAGGAACATGGAGAAAACGATATATGGGTAATCCTTTACGACCTGACTCTGCCAGTAGCCTTCGGCTGCATTCGGCCTCTTCCGAAGGCCGAGGACGGGAGTCAGAATTGGTATCTCAGCCGCGTCGGGGTACTGGATCGCTACCGGGGGAAAAGGATTCAGGCACGTATTATGAGATACCTGTGCTCGACGGTGAAGAAGATGGGAGTGAAGAGGGTAGTTAGTGACTGCACCACAGAAAATGTTGCTTCTGCCAACAGCTTCATCCGATGCGGATGGAAAGTCTTTGATCCCATCTACAGGTGGGGACTCCCAACCGCCATATATTGGGAGAAAGAACTCTGAAACGCATATTTGGGGTTGGTGGTACTTTACTGCTCCATACAATAGTTCTGGCGACAGCAGTATCGTGCGGTCGTATCCCATTACCTATTGAAAAGAAACCCGAGAAAACAGAAGAGGCGCCAATGATGACGCCTCGTGTGCTGGTAGGACGGGATGCAGAAGGACTAGGCCTAGCCTGTACGGATAAATATGACGGTATTGGTATTCATATTAATTACGGCAGTGGTGAGATTGTCGATGTGGGTCACGGAACACCAGCCGAGAAAGCGGGCCTTAAAGAGGGAGATATTCTTCTTGATCCTGATGCTCTTGGTCCTAACCGTTTTGAGCCCAACACTTTAATGAAGGTGCCCATCCAACGTGGAGACAAGAAGCTTATCATCATCATCCCCATTGGAGTGATTTGTACAGAATGAGTTGGGGTGTGTTTGATTTAAGGGACGACGATGAAGAATTCATCCACGTTGTTCCCTGTGACGATGAAGGCTAT
>Ga0207674_10001657_pt1 | contig 28663 bp, 26 predicted proteins | sample KBSCornC72_FD_184303 | JGI IMG/M metagenome (GOLD analysis project Ga0207674, IMG submission 184303) | Corn rhizosphere microbial communities from Kellogg Biological Station, Michigan, USA - KBS Corn C7-2 (SPAdes) (version 2) | ecosystem: Host-associated > Plants > Roots > Rhizosphere > Soil ...
GGCAATTATGAACAAGGTTAACCACTTCAAAGAAAAAGATATAACCCACAGTATCTTCGGTGATATTTTCCTGGAAGATCTGAAACAATACCGCGAGCAAAAACTGGCCACCGCCGGGATTCAATGCGTTTTCCCGATTTGGAAAAAAGACACAAAGCAACTGCTGAAAGAATTCGTTGATGAGGGCTTTAAAGCCATTGTCGTTTGCATTAATGAAAGATTTTTAGACAAGAGATTTTGCGGAATGATGATCGATCAAAATTTTATAAATAAGTTGCCTTCAACAGTAGATGCCTGCGGAGAAAATGGCGAGTTTCACAGCTTTGTATATGACGGACCTATTTTTAAATATCGTATTCCCTTTGTAAAAGGTGAAATGGTATATAAAGAGTATACATCTCCCGGCACAACGAGAAAGAACGATGGTTTCTATTTTTGCGACCTGTTAGCGGGTTAACATAAAAAAAAGCCGGTTTAAAAAAACCGGGCTTTTCTGATTTGCACCGTCCTCCAAGTTTTTTATTCCATTGAAAATTGGATCTTGAAAAGTGAACCACTTATAAACCTCAAATGAAAATTAGTTGCGGTGAAGCACAATTGGTAAAGAATCAAATGAACTTTCTCATTTTCCCTTCGCACTGGTCAACGAAAAATTATATCCCAATCTCAGGCCGAATAATCCGATGGTAGTGCCATTGTTGCTTGCTGATTCATAACGTGCGCCTACTTCAATTTTATTATTAAATACATAGCCTGCTCCTGCTGCCCACATCACTGATCCTCCTTGCGTAGTCTCGGGCGCCTCACCATCGAACCCCTCTAATTTTGCATTATTAATCGAATAGCCAAGCTGTGGCTCTATAAAAAATCCATTGAAGTTGGCGCGGTAACCAAAAAGAAGTGGAACGATCCCCGTTTTTACAGGAAAATCTCCGACTGCTTTGAAACCCGAATAGCCCGAAGTAAAGGTGACCTGGCCGGATTTGCCAACACCGAGTAAAGCCTTTACATACATGCCTATCCCTGGTTTGAAAATGCTCCCGAAATCACCGGTGGGAATTGCAACATCAGCACCGGCGCCTATGTAGTTGCTGCCCTTTTGTCCAAAACTGGTGGCGTAGAATAACAAGGCAGCCAGTGAACACACGATTATTTTTTTCATAAAATCTGTTTTGTCTTCTTTTAAAATAGTGTTGTCAAGAATGGTTGATATTATTTCGTACCATTCAATGAAAAATTGTACCCTAGTCTCAATCCAAACATTGATACATTCCATCCGTTGCGTCCACCTGCCTGGTAACGACCACTCACTTCGATCTTATTGTTAAAAACATATCCTACACCAGCTGCCCATGTAAATGCGCCACCGGTGTCTTCATAATAACCATCCTCCCAGGAATTTTCTTTGTAATTATAAATGCCATACCCGATCTGGGGCTCTACAAAAAATCCATTGAAGTTGTGACGATAGCCGATCAGCAGGGGAACAGCAGACTCGGTCGCTGCAAAATCGTCCCAGTCACCGGCATTTTTAAATTTGGAATACCCTGTTGTAAGCGTAACCTGTCCCGTAGTACCCACTCCGAATATTCCTTTTACATAAGCGCCTGCTCCTGTTTTGAACAAACTGCCGAATTCACTTGTTGGTAAAGACAAATCAGCACCAGCGCCAATATAGCTTTTGCCTTGTTGTCCAAAGCTGCCGGCGGAAATAAAAATGGTTGCCAGCAAAACCATGTACATCTTTCTCATAAAAAAAATTTTTTGATTAATGATTTGATTGGAGCAAAACTATTCACGGCGAGAGCGCAAGTCAATATAAGATTACTTATACCACTTATCGTTATAATTGGTTATTTGCACGCATGACCGGTAAACATTCATAATTCCTCAGATGAATATTGCAGCCGAAACAATCTAATGATGTGAATGGGAAAAAATGTATTTATTCTCTGCCAAGAAATTTATTAATGGCTTCTGTTCTGTTCTGCACATGCAGCTTCTCATATATGTTATGAATATGCTGGCTTACTGTGCCTGTAGTAATGTGGAGATGATCAGCAATTTCTTTGTATAATAATCCTTCCGCAAGAAGATGAAGTATTTCATTCTCACGCGCTGACAAAACATCCATCGAGTTTTTTTTCTCGTGAAAAACATTCACAAGTTTGCGGGCGATGTGCGCACTCATAGGTGAACCGCCGGCATGCAGCTCCTTTAAAGCGTTTGCAATGACTTCAAAATTTGATTTTTTAAGGAGGTAGCCTGACGCGCCGGCTTTCAATGCTTCAAAAATTTTGTCATCCGTTTCATAAACTGTAAACATGATGAACTGGATAGTCTCACATTTTCTCTTTACTTCCCGTATGCAATCAATACCATTCATACCGGGAAGATTAATGTCCATGATGACAATATCGGGTTGGATATCGGGTAATTTAGCAGCAGCATCCTCGGCACTCCGAAAGGTTCCCAATATAAGGAAATCATCACTTGAGCCAAGATAACAGCTAAGGCCTTCCCTAACTTCATCGAGATCTTCAACTATTGATAGAGTGATTGGCAACATAGCATAAAGATATGTGTTCGCGTGTCATTGAGACTATAACAAATATTATAGAGGACATGTCAATCAGCACTTTTCAAATCCTCCAGTGATACCTGCAATAGCACTGAAGTTCCGTTGTCATTTATGAATTGGACCAACCCTTTGATCTCGGCCATCCGTTTCTTAATGTTGTTGAGGCCATTTCCAAATCTCCTTGTATTCTCCAGGTTAATACCCTTACCATTATCGTGGATAAGAATAGATAGATCCTTAGTTATCGTAATGACAATATCTACGCTGGTGGCCCCGGCGTGCTTGACAACATTGTGCAGGACTTCCTTTACAGAAAGGAAAATATTGCGACGCATCTCCCCGCTTGCAAAAATTTGCGGATGCTCGGCGGGTGCATGAAACACACAATGAATGTCGTGAGTGGTGAGGTAATCCATTGCATACGCCCGTGTATAACCCAGCAGGTCATCCATACTATCATTTCGCTGGTTCAATGCCCAAACTATCTCGCCCATTTTTTCCATCATCTCTTCGGAATAAGAAGAGATCTTTTGGAGGTGAGCAGGATCCAGGATTCCCTTTTTATTTTCGAATTTGATCGTTTCGCTTAATACTTTAATGCGTGACAAACCAGCACCCATATCGTCATGCATGTCTGTTGCAATGCGTGTTCGTTCTTTTTCAATGGCCCGCTTTTTCTCAAGACTGATCAATTGCTTATGCAATTTGTTACGGTAGTACAACCGGAAGAAAATAGTGATCACCGCAAGGAACAAAAGAAACTCAATACACAGGAACCACCAGGTTTGCCACCAGGGAAACATTATGGCAAAAGAATAATGTGCTTCGAGTGGTGCATATTTTCCATTCAAAAAAACTGATCGCACTTTCAGATCATAGTGTCCGGGGGAGAGATTCAAAAAACTTATGTCGGGACTAAGTGAAGGCTGCGTCCATGTGCCGGTTTTTCCCTCAGCATCCAACTTATAACTAAAAAGAGTTTTCTTTTCATTAAAGAAACTGGGAACGGCCACCTGGAAAAAAAGGTTGTTTTGAAAATATTTAAGTTTTAATCTCTGCTGGGGAAAGGGTTGCTCCTGGCCATTGATGGTAAATTTTGAAAGAACAATTTCAGGTGTAACCGGGACGGATGATCTTTCAGGCGGATAAACTTTCACGAGCCCTGATGCCGCTACGGCCCAGATCACTCCGTCCTTATCACCTTCAGTCTTCCAAATATCAAGATACATATTGGAGGCCTTAGTGACGTTCTCTATTTGAACGCGTTTGCCGTCAAAGCTGATTTTATCAAGCCCTGTTTCTGTGCTTGCCCATACATTCCCCTTACTATCACAATAGACATACTTGATAAAATTCTCAGTCAGCCCGTCCCTGACTGTTAACTCGCGGGAAAATTTAAGTTGACCATTGGTGACATCATAACAAACCAATCCACGCTGCCTTGTTCCTACCCACAGCCGGCCCGAACTATCGACGTCAATGGATCGTGGTTCAATATTTTGATCCTGCCAGTCATATCTGTTAACGAGCTGCAGGTAATGATCCGGATCTGAAGGATTCACCTTATAAATATATACCGTCATCGAGCGGGTGATCACAAAAAGAAAATCATCCCTGGTCAGTACTGCCTTGTCGACGAAATAGGTCAATGGTTCCCTGATAACTTTATGTCCCGGAAGTACTGCAGTCACAGAGGTGCCAATAGCAATAGGGTTTTCATTTTTATCGATAAGTAAAACACTAAACGACTCTTTAGTCAGCGAGTTGGTATAAAATGGAACAGTAGTAAAGGTATTGTTTGATGACGGATGCAGTTGGTAAATTGTATAACTACCCAGGCCATAACATTTTCTTTTTCCCATAGTGATCCTAAAAAGGACATCTTTACCCCGGATCGTAAATTGGTTGACAACCTGGTGATGATCCAGTAAAAGGCGATGATGTATTTGGTCGTACATCCAGACTGAATCACTGCCTCTTGCTATATAAACATCATAAGCAAAAAAACCTGGTCTGTATTCCCTATAAAATTCCAGACTTTGATCGACCAGTTTTGTTGCGCCGGTGACGTCACTGCCAATCCACATTGTTCCCTCCCTATCCTGGAATATGGCCGACGCGACTCCTTCAGGAAGACCATTTTCTCTCGAGAACAATTTCTTTGAACCATCCGGCGAGACTTTTAGAACGGCGTCCGCCCGGTTGATCCATAGATTTTGCTGCCTGTCAACATACATGCGGTCGGTGCTGAGGTTTGGGGGAATAACGTAGGAGGGCGGAGATAATTTGAGCCGGCCTGTTTGTAACGCATCTTGATCGAGACTAAAAATGCCCTTTTCTGTCGACAACAATAATTCGTTTTTCGCCGTTTTCACTGAATAATAAACATTCGGGAAAAGAGTATCTGTAAGAACGCTTCCAGTGTAATAATTATAGACAATGAAGCGCTTTGGTGTACCATACGCCGGATTAAACAATTCCATATTGATAACGAGAAACGAATCCAGTTCGGTAATGTGTGCCAAATTTTTATCCGCGTTGATGCTTGTCAAGCCTGGTAATACAATATGGAAAAAATGATCTTGTTCAAAACGAAACAACCCTTCGTCGGCAACTGCATAGTAATGACCATCGCTGCACCTGATGAGTTGGTTGATCACAGGACAAAAAGAATCTTTCAGAAAAACATTCGCCAGCTTGCCATTATAGATCGACTGGATATTATGAGTGTTTTCAATCACTAATATCGAATCGGGTCCCGTCTCTATTACGCCATTTACCAGGTTAGTGGTGAGACCGTTCTCAGTATTATAATTGGTAAACCGCGAGCCATCGTAAATACTTAGACCGTTCCTCGTGCCGAAATAAATTTTGCCTCTGCTGTCCTGGTTAATAGATCGGACTTTATTTCCAACCAATCCGTCGCGGGGTGTGTAATTGACAAAAGGATATTGCTGTGCCTTTGTCTGCAGGGCATAAAAAGAACATACGATAAGCAGTATGGTCGGTGGCCGCAGCATAATTAAATTTACCTAAAAAGACAAAACTTTTGAGCAGCGACAAAGGAAAAATGAGTTAGTTTTTGTTAGTACCAAAAACCGGGGCGTTGTTATCATCAAACAAACAATAAAATAATCGTATGAAGAATGCCTCCCAATGTAAAGTGAAGGCCCTTTAAAATGGCTGTCCCGGTCATAAACATCCAGGAAGACGAGGTCACAAAGAATATAAACTTGTTGGCAAAGAAGAACCTGAGGATAACCCAAATATTTTCCTACAAAAAGAGTAATTTCGCGCGATCCCATTATTTAAGATAGTTGCCGAAAGTAATCTTCAATAATAAACACGCCGTATTCTTTCAATCATTGAAAGAAGCAGCTGATGATTATTTTACCGGAAAGGGCATTCAAAGGACGGGGGATTTCCGCCTTTACATAAAAACAGCCATCCTTTTGATCGTGGCGCTCGCTCTTTATGTTTCTATACTATTCCTTTCACTGCCCTTATGGGCAACGATTTTATTTAGTTGCGTCCTTGGTTTCACATCTGCCTGCATTGGATTTAATGTAATGCATGACGCCAATCATGGCAGTTATTCATCCAGCGAGTGGGTGAACAACTTGCTTGGCCTTACACTGAATGCACTGGGTGGTAACAGTTTTATCTGGAAGTTCAAACACAACATTATTCATCACACTTACCCAAATGTCGACGGCATGGATGATGATATTGCGAAGAGTCCTTTCATACGTATGTGCAGCACGCAACCCTGGATGCCCGCCCACCGGGTGCAACATATCTATACGCCGGTGCTATATTCGATAAGTTCTATGTTATGGGTGCTCTTCCAGGATTTCGAAAAATACTTCCGTCGCAAAATACACCAGACAGTACTGGCTGACATGAAACTAAAAGATCATTTTATTTTCTGGATCAGTAAGGTCTTGTACGTTTTCTTTTACATCGCCTTACCAGTACTATTGATTGGGTGGACCAATTGGCTGTGGTTTTTTGTAAGCATGCATATAGGGCTTGGTTTTATATTAGCTATTGTATTTCAACTGGCGCATGTTGTAGAAGAAACAACATTCGAGTTTGCCCCGACAGATGAAACAACGAGAATAGAAAATGAATGGGCGATCCACCAGGTGAAAACAACTTCTGATTTTTCTCCAAACAGCGCCATCATTTCCTGGTTCGTAGGCGGATTGAATTACCAGATCGAACATCATCTCTTTCCCCGTGTTAGTCATATACATTACCCGGCGCTGAGCAAGATAGTCAAAGAAAAATGCGAAGCCTTCGAGCTTCCCTATAATTGCATTCCTTCCTTAGGCAAGGCTGTAAATTCTCACTTTAGGCTGATACGATTACTGGGCAAGAAGCCGGCAGGTCTGTTGTCGTGAAAATAGTAAAGTGTTATGTGCGGTCGGCCTCACGCCTCGACTGTCGCAATTTTTTTATTAATCCGTTCCCACCACGTTTTTTCAATCCCCAATACTTACTGGAATTTATTTTTTTAAATAAAATTTTCATTGGTCCTCTTTATCAACTCGATGCAGGAATACAAGTAGATTTCCTAAATGAGAAGTGTTGCAAGAGTGAGTTTTTTACTCTTTCTTGCGCACGAATTCCTGGTAGAGTTATAGAAGAGTTCCTCGTGTATCAATCGTGTGCCATCGAACACCTGGCGATCTGTTGCTTATTAACGAGCAGTGACTAATGATTTAGATTGTTTAAATTCGCAGGTATATACGCTTCCATGAACACGAAAAGCATCACACTCGTTTTATCATTTGCAGTGTTTAGTAGTTTTTTCATGCCCCTGTTTGAATGGCATTCTTTCGAAATGAGCGGACTGAATTACATTCTTTCAACACATTTCCCGCCTTATAAATATTTTTTACTGTTGATCCCATTCTCCGCATTGGTCCTTTTTTTCGGAGCATTGTACAATGGACGCTATTTGTTTAGCAGAAAGTTAATGGCCATTCTTCCATTCCTCGTGTTGATATTCGTTTTGGTGATGCGATACTTTACCCGTGAACCCGGTTCTGGCGAAAGTTTTTTTTCCGACATTGAGTTTGGGTTCTGGCTGATCCTAGGATTTTCCATGTTACTTATATCTACAAAGGCAAAAAGGAAAAGATTCGATACCGGGCACTGAGATCCATGTTGGAAAGCTATTGTTTTTGCTCAGTCTCTTCCGTAGAAAGTTCACCGGTCTGACCATGTGAAAAAGTTTGTGAGACGTTCACGACGCAACATCTATTATTACTATTTATTTCTTTTAACTCTTTTGAGTATGAAAACAATTCTTGCTCCGGTTGATTTCTCTGAAGCATCGATCAACGCTCTTTCATTTGCTGCGGAATTATCTAAGAAAGCTTCTGCCCGTCTTGTTATAATAAATACTCTGCAAGGCGGGGAAAATGAAGAGGAAACAAAAAACAAATTGAAAAGCCTGGAGTCGGATCTGAAAAGATCATTCGGGCAGGATCTGAAGTTCGAATACTATCTTGCTCATGGAGATCTTGTCACAACTCTTGAAAAAGTGATTGCAGTTCAGCACCCTGATCTTATTGTAATGGGCACAAAAGGAGCAAGTGGTTTGAAACGGATTCTGATTGGAAGTAATACAGTGAATGTGATCGCAAAAACGATGATGCCTGTTCTTGTGATCCCGGAAGTCGCGAGGTTTAAAAATTTTTTCAATGCGGGAAAAAACAGGATTGTTTTGGCGACTGATCTTGATGAATTGAAAAATGAGGATGGCCTCGTCATTCTCAAGGAGATCGCGCTACAGATCGTTAATCCCAAGGTGAGAGTGTTAAGTATCAGGCCCAGAAAAACCGGTCTTCCCGATTTTAAGAGATTGTACCGGGACTTTCTTCTTTCTTTTTTCAATCCCGAGATAGAAAGCGAACGCGTTACGGTCTTTAGCAGTAATGTGATCCGTGGAATTAATTTTTATCTCAATGAAAACGAGGACACCGGGTTGGTAGCGATGATTGCCCGTAATTCAGGTCATCTTATTCAAAAACATTTTACAAGGGAAATGGCATCACATACGCATTTACCACTTTTGGTTTTGCATGATACCGAAAAAAAGTGGGCAAGCTACCCTTGATTGGAGATCGAAGCTGGTATTAAAATATTATATAAATTGATATACTATTTACGTGCTATATTGCAAAGAGCATTGAAGGATTCTTGTGAACCTTCTAACAAATTTGCTTCTTACCTTTAACATGCTATGAAATATGTGATCCTGATATCATTCTTAATTGGTGGCGCATCGATGGTTCATGCGCAGGAAAAGAAGCCATCCCTCAAAGACCTTTTGTTTAGTGGGAAGCTAAAGAAAGATTCAACCGGAGTTATCCGCAACACGGATGACCTTTCGCAAAAGATCGACACTAGCACCAAAAAAGAAACCCAGTCGGTTAATTCAACTGCGTCACCAACGAATGTTCAGCCAGATAATGCTGCAGCCGCCTCAAAAGTTGCAGCAGGCACGACTGTGGTCGCCGGCGTTCTGGATACAACTACAAATAAAGTTGATACTGCTGCCACTGCTCCAGTTGCTGCTACAGCACCAGCGAAGAGCAACACTAAACTTTTGAGAGAGTTTACTGATAGCCTGGTGAAAGTCCTGCAAGAGGGACCTCTAAAAGCAAAACAAATCAAGAAGGATACTTATTACGTCATGTTGGATTATGAGATCGACACGGATGGCAAGGTCACTTTCACAAATGTGACTTCGACGCCGGAAAATTCATTTCTGCAGGCACAGGTAACTCAAATACTTGATTCAACTCCACTTCATCTGAATCCTGTTACAGACAGCAACAACCAGGGAAAGAAAGTAAAAAGGAAACAACAGTTTAGTGTAACGAAAGAATAGACGAATCCGCGGATTTATTTTTCAAGTAGTATTCCCCCACAAGCGAGCTCAAATTTTTCAGTAGAACAATTGGCACGACAGGTTTTGAGGGAAGGAAAAAAAATTGATCCACAGTTGTCGATTGCTTCGGAGCTTATTTGGGATCGCGCTTTTCAATATGTGGATGTATCTTATCTCCGCATGAACGACATTGACATGCATCCTGTGTTGAAATACACTTTTCCCGAATGGACCTCTACAATATTTGCGGAAAGTCCTTTTGATTTTAACATCATGAATAATGGTATGCGATATGGCTTCGTGTGGGCCATGGCTCTGCGACACTATAGTGCTTCTCTTGATGAAGCAGTGACCCGACCGTTATCAACTTATGTTGCAGAATTGATCCGGATCCGAAAAAAATATGCAGACATTCTTTTTACGGGACGCTTTATGGACACTATTGGTGCAGCGGTACAATGTGGAGAAAATTCGAGGTTTTCTGTTTTTGAACCTATGAATGATACAACCAGGAAAGCAGTTGTGTTAGTTAATTTCGGCAATGAAGAAGATGACGTGCAAGTGAATATCGCGGATGACCAACACAGAAAGGCAGAACTCTGCATTCCATTCCAACAGGATACCACAGTGCTGTTGCCAGCAAAAATAAAACTGCCCCCAAGAACTTGTGCTGTCCTTGCTCAGCTCAAGGAGTAGGCAACCATGAACTTCCTTAGAGCCAGCGCACGCCTACCCTTCCAGCCCTGCAATAAACCATTTAAATAAACTTAGGTGGTACAGTTCAAATTGGTTGGAATAATAAGAAGTAATTCGGTAGTTTAACAAGAAATAATTTACAACTGTTCCATGTATTCTATAAATACTCAGTCACAGAGTTTTCATCTTGTTCGGCCGGCTATGATCTGCTTTTTTCTTAGCGCAATGATTTTATTGGTTTCCTGTAACACGCCACCGGCAGAACGATACGGTTTTATTGCAACGCTCGGGAATGATACGCTTTCCCTGGAGAGTGTAACCCGCCAGGGCAATACTTTAACAAGTGATGAAGTGGATCGGTTTCCGCGAGTGGAAGTCCGCCATACAGTAGTTGATCTTAATGACAATGGTAGCATACGACACCTGGTAATGGACGTTCATACACCGAGTGAATCACCGGGTCAGCGAGAGAGAAAAGTAGTTGCCGATGTCGCCAATAATAAAGTGCACCTTTCAAAAACAGATAGCACCGGCACGGTGAATCGTGATTTCCCAACGGGGGGCAGCATTGTAGTGGCACACGTGCAGCAGATGTATAGTTTGTATGAACTCTACTTTGCCGCGGCGTTGAAGCAGGCAGCGGCATCAAGGCTTGCAGCTGGTACTCCTGTGCAGATGCGACAATTTTATATTGACCGCGAATTCGACCGCTTTCCTTTAGGACACGCTACTGTAACACCGAGAGGCGATGGCAAGGCAGAGGTCACCCACGACTGGCTCTCCGGAACCGGCGAGGCCTTGATTGACTCAAACTATAACATGCTCAGTTATTCGGGCAACCGGACCACTTACAAAGTGCAGGTAAAACGACTCCCTACGCAGCCGGACATAAAAAACGTCGCAGAACAGTTTGAAGCAAAAGAGAAACTGAGTGGCAATGTAACGTCGTTAAGTGTTCGTGATACTAGCCGCGCACAAATTGGTAACGTTACGCTTACCATTGACTATGGTAGACCGCTTTTGCGTGGACGAACTCTCCTGGGTGATGTGATACCTTACGACTTTGTGTGGAGAACAGGAGCCAATGCGGCTACACAGTTCACGATCTCAGGGCCGATAAAGCTCGCGGGGATGCAAGTGCCCGCAGGCACATACACTCTGTTCACCGCGCCGCATAAAAGTGGAGTTGATCTGATCGTGAACAAGCAGAGCGGACAATGGGGTACCGAATACAATGGCTTGCTTGACCTGGGCACAGCGAGAATGATCAGCGAAGCTGCAACTGCCCCGGTGGAAGAGTTCACGATATCTATCATTCCCAGCGACGATCGGCGCGGTACACTCGCATTCGAGTGGGGGTCCTTCAAATGGATCGCCCCGATCGAAGTGCAGTGAGATAGAAAATAAATCACCTTAACTCGACGCGGTGTACAGGCCGCCTCTCCACATTTTTTTTCGTCCCATTATCTACTGGCTGGACTGACACGAGGAAAATGGATATGTCGATCGCCACATCCGTAGAGGACGATCAAAGGAAAAATTACCCACGCAGCATTTGACAATAACACACGGGAAAGGTGAGGCGTAGAATGCTCGCCCACAGCTTTCTTCAAATAAAATAATAAAAACATTGGTCAGCATTACCGAAGCGCATACAATACTCGCAAAGCGTATCCAGTTTTTCCCTTTCGCATACGCATAAATTGCAAACACATAGAAAGGGCCAAAGAAAAGTGCAGCTATCCATATGGTGGCACGCCACCAGGCAGGCCTTGCGATTAACAATGGATCAAAATTGTTACCATACCAGTGTACAAGGTCCACCATCTTTGACGGCCAGGCAGGGTATTGAAAATGATTTGCGTTTGCGATGACAACTGCTCCAAGTCAACTATATAAGTGATAAAAAATAAGTTGACACAAAAAAAGATGATCAATGTAATGTCGACAGGACGCTTAGTTAACGGTAAAGATGGCATAAATGGATCTCATAATGATGTACGTAAGATAGAAAAAAACAATTTCCGGCAGAGATAACTGCAATAGCTTAGCGATTCCAATGGGAGACAATGTGAATTTTTTATTGGAGGATTAATGTTCGATAAGGGTCGTGTCCTTTTGTATCATCCTCGTGCACTTGTGACCAATGATCACGACGAACATAAAAGATGCGGGAAGGCGCAAGGAAATTGCACGCTTGCTCAAGCCTGGAAATTTGCAATTGGGGCGTGATATTTTTGCCTAAAAAGAATAAGACGAATGCAACGGCTTGACCATAAGATATGTCATCCGAACAAAGTGTTATGAGATTACTTGTCATTTTTATTGTTCTCGGACTCGCTGCTTGCAAAAAGGATGATTCCCAAGATCAACGTTCCGGAAATTCAGAATGTTGTACGGAGATGGGGACAATAAGAAAAGGAAGTTCACTTGGATTATGGTGTGCCGACGCCTTGTTTATTGTCAGGAGTGATAATAAGACTATTCAACCAGTCATTACTCATGATTATTTAAACGGCCTATCCGAAGGCGCCGTGATTAAATTTGGGCATAAAGAAGTCTTTCTGGGAATGGTAAGTTGCGGTGAAAATATTGAAACCGCAGAACTTCTTTGTGTATGTCCGCAGGATGCAGGCACACATTAGTTCGGATTTGGCAACAATAACTCATTCATCGCTGTGATGAGACTTGACAAATTTGTTGAGTTGTGTTGACAACAATCAAACCATCTAACAACTTTACTTTTTGACTTTGACCTCAGAAACGATGAGCGCCTGGACACCATTCTTTTCTGAAAGCGTTCCCGTAACGGTTACTGTTTCCCCACCATGGTTTTTCGCTTCTTCAAAAGGAGCCTCATCTTTGCCTGCGATCAGAAGATACACTTTACCATCATCTGCAAGAATTCCCATTGGCGAACCACCCTTTAGACACATAGCAGCACATTCCTTGTGGTCGGGTCCGTGTTTGCCTGCGCTCATATAGCATTTCATATCGAGGATTTCCCCGGTGACAGTTTTGTCTTCAAATCGTACGTATGCGAATGAAGCGAGACCAATAAATAATAAAATAGGAAATGAGATTCCCAAAAATTTTTTAAAAAGATTCTTTGTCATAACAATCAATTTTTAAGTGTGAGATGAAATCAACAGGAAGCGATCTGGAGTACCTGTCAAAGGTATACGAATTCGTAAATACTTCGATCAGTACCCATTTGTCATTTAATTCAATTTCGAACACCTGGTGTTCGCAAGCGCACACCGTTAACAAACACTCGATGTTATTGGTCTACGTTTCAGCAGGTTGACAGCTGGCACATCATTTGACTCCAAGCGGGAAAATAAACTGCATAGTGAGATTTTATTTCCTAAATGCTAATGCAATCCTCGCATTGTTGTTGGTTACGGCCGTCGGATGCAGCAGCTCGGATACATCGGATTCATGGAGCGAGGCACTAAGCGGACAGCTCCACAAGGATACGTCGATGATAAAGATCGATACGGGGTTTTGCAATTTCATGAGGAAATACCATGTTCCCGAGATCTCAGTCGCGATTGCGAAAGACGACCGCCTTGTGTATCTCAAATCGTTTGGCCTCGCCAACCTTTCAGACGGTATCGAAGCAGATACCCACAGTCTTTTCAGAATTGTTGAATTAGACAATTGTTCTCGTCCAGGGACAGTGCGGTCTCATGGATTCTTGCCCATGTCCCATTGCAATCAGCGCCTGGAGACATTTCGAACTTTTCAGAATTTGACTATTTCGTTCTCGGCCGGGTGATCGAAAAGTTATCTGGCCGAAAACTGTGTAAAAGAAAATATCCTGCGGCCGGCCGGAATAACCGATATGGAGTTAGGTTGGGATAGCGCCCGGAGATCTCATGAAGTCAGTTATTACTTTCCCTCGCCCACCCCAAATTCGATAAGCGATCTGTTTCGACGCCGCTTTAATGGGCAAGTTCATGAGAACTTTATATTTATCAAGGGGCGATGCGGCCCTCGGATGGATTGCTTCTGCCACCGACATGGTAAAACTAATGATCAAGTATAAAACCTTTGAGTCTTTGCATGACAATATAAATGTCGCGCGAGCAAGATCGTTGGCAGACACAGCTAAAGCCGACGATGGTTACAATTTCGATTGGTACTCGACTGATTCAACGGGTGATTGGTGGCAGACGTTTCAATTCCTGGGAAGTAGTAATGTAATGATGCACTCTTCGGACGGATTTTGCTGCGCCGTATTGATCAACACCTTTCGACCGGACAATCTGGAATTTTTTCCCGAACTTATTCGCGTCATAAAAATGGTTAACAGCGATTGGGCAATACGATACTCAGTTATGGCAGTCCGCGACCAACCAAAGGCAGATCCGATAGCTTCGTGGAAGAAAATATTCAAAGGATAGTTCCTGGAATTCTTGTTGTCTGCAATTTTGATAAAATAACAATTCGACCGGCTTATCTTCAAGGGGACATTGAATGTCCATTCAAAGATCATTGACTCATACAAAAGAAATTTTAGTGGTATACGGCGCAAATAAACAAACGCAACTGCAGAAAATATTGAACTTCTTTGTAACAAAGATGATTATCGGCAGTGGTTTTATTATTTTATTGATTGTGTTGATTGAATGGTTGCGATCCGCACTGCTTGATAAAACAAGTTTATCGAATGATATCAAAGCATTGATCGTAGGCGTTGCCGAAGCATCCATTGCCACAATAGGTTACATTTTTATTTTCACGTTGTATGAAAAAAGGCGCATTGATGAATTAAGAGCTGAGTTATTTGTAAAAAGCGCTTCCATAGGTTTTCTGTCAGGCGTACTACTACAATCATTGTTCATTTTATTTATTTACTTAGGTGGAACCTATTCAGTTGTAAGCATAAATCCCTCCTCTGTACTGATAAAACCTTTTGCCTTTGCATTAACTGCCGGATTTGTGGCTGAAGTTGTCCTCATCGGCATTCTCTTCCGTTTACTTGAACAGCAAATCGGAACCGCAATGTCGTTGATTGCTTTTATCGTCCTCTTTGGCATTTTGCATATAAATGTAGAAGGAGCAACCACTATATCCATTGCCGCAACTGCTATGCAGGCGGGCTTATTGCTTCCCGCGGCTTATGTGTTCAGTCGAAACTTATGGCTTCCGATATTTCTACATTTTGGTTGGGACTTTGCCGAGCCGGGAATCTTCGGAGGCATTAATCCGAGCAGCTCGCTAAACCAGGGCTTATTGACAACTAAAATTGCCGGTAATTCTTTATTAACTGGCGGAATTACTGGACCTCAGAATTCACTTTCATCATTAGTGCTTTGCCTTGCTTTGGGGCTGGTGTTTTTATTGTTGGCAAAGCGAAGAAACAATCTAAAAAAACCATATCGGCGAACGACTCGTTGAAGCTTGGGCGGACTTTGTAGTCCCGGCAGGTCGAAATTCGAACTTGTTGGCACTGGATGTAAATTCCATCAAAAAATTTTGAGGTATTTCTTAAACTGCGATAGCTATGTTTCTAAATATCACATGGTGACAGTGAAATGTTCGAGAGAACAAAATAAAGTAAATTTATTGTCATTTAAATCATCCGAATGAAATCATTCTTCAACGTTTTACTATTTATCCTGACAATCAGTTGCAACCAAAATAATTCAGGAAAATCAAATGATGGAACCGAATCAAAAAAAAATGATTCAATCCTAAATAATACGCCGGTCGCCAAAGATTCTATTGACCCTAAGCAAAATTCAGTCACAGGAAATAACGATTCTGTTGAGGGAAATCACTCCGATTCTATTCGAAATGGAATTGACGCAAATAGCATGATCATTTTATCGTCAGAAATTTTAAAATCGTTAAAAGAAAAAGATTATGCTGGTCTGGCAGACGTTATTCATCCTGAAATTGGAATTCGATTCTCACCTTATGCATATGTCGATACGACAATGCATCAATTGCTTTCCAGAAACGAGTTAATTGCATTAGGTAAGAGTCAAAAGAAAATAAAATGGGGACTTGAGGATGGTACCGGGAAGCCAATTAAATTATCCATCAACGATTATGTAAAAAAGTTTGTTTATGATGTTGATTTCGTGAATGCAGAAAAGAAAGCGGTCAATAAATTCCTTGGAGGAGGAAATTCCCTAAATAACTTAAAGGAAGTTTATCCCCAATGCAACTTTGCAGAATTTTACTTTTCAGGGTTTGATCCCAAATTTGACGGAATGGATTGGAGAGCTTTACGGCTTGTTTTCAAAGAGTATAACAAAAGGTATTATTTGATAGCAATAGTACACGATCAATGGACCATATAGTCAACCCTGGCATTAAATTGTTGAGGGTATTCGCGGTGGACCTTATCTCAAACCGCAGCTGCTTCTCTGTTGAATTTTTTATCCAGGTATGCATTGGGATTATGCTCGAGTGCTCCTTTGGGAAGCCACTGCCACCAAATGCCAAGATCCTTTTCAACGATATTTTTATAAAAAGCAGGAAGTACCTGGCTTTCTCCTTCAAAGTATCTTCTGAAAGCCTGGTCCTGTACAAGGTGCTTACGTACGAGCTTAAAAAAACGAATGCGGCCATAACCTTCCGAAGATATAGCCCGCATTGAATTCATCAATTTCGGAGTAATACCGCGTGTGGCCATAAAGCGCCGATAAATTGCCTTTTTAGAAAAGGTATATTTAGTCAGGTCGATAACTTTATCATAAAAGTCTACCCAATCATAGTTTTTTGGTTTTAAATTCATCGCGAGGTGGTTATTGAGAAAATGAAAAGGGAATGGCAATACACGTCCTTCTTTCTGATATTCCAGGTTAAGTACAGCGGCTTCACCAAAAGCGGTTAGCAAGGAATAACCAGGAAAAGCTGCTGGCGATTTATCTACAAATCGCTTGGTAAGTTCGAAGGGTTCGTTGCCGGCATCACTATCAAGCCCCAACACAAAATTGGTCTGTATATAGGGAACATAATGGAACATCATATTGACATGCTCGGAAATCTGGTTCACCTTTTCTATACCGGCGACATGTTTAGTACGGGATTTATTACCCAATTCGTACCACGATTCAATGCCGGGTAGTAGTGCCAGGAAACCATTTTTCTGCATTGCTTTTAAGTGCACCTCCGTAAGAATTGATAAACTACTTTCCGCGACAAAATGGCAACTATTCAGAGGAACAGCATCAGTGATGGCGTCCATATTATCATCAAATTTTATCCCGAAATTCGGATCGTGCCAGGCCACCATTGGCTTTTTAAATTTAGTAAGCAGGAAGCGAAGATCTCCTTTGAGTTGGTCAAAATCGAATTGCTGATAAGGAACAGCAGCATCTATGCAAAAGGAACAAGTATAAGGACAGCCCAGGCTTGCGAGCATTGGCACCATCTTAATGAACGGCGACTTCGACAACGTTTGCTCAATAAATTTCCAGCGTTCTCTTACTCCCGGCAGGCTTTGCGGTTGTTTGCCCACGGAAATCTGCTTTCCCTCGGGTCGTTGTTGGATGCAATTGTCCAAGACCCAGGTAATAGATGATTTGTTCGTAAATCCGAGTACATAATCAAAATACTTAACGGAATCATCGGGATAACAACGGGCATGGGGTCCGCCCAGCACTGTTACCGCACCCTGGCTACGAAAATAATTACTCAACGAATAAGCCAGGAGTGCCGCGTGCGTAAAGGAACTAATAAATATAAGGTCAAAGTTCTGTGGCAATTCTTTCCTAAGGTCTTCCCGGCCGGTATAACAGACCAGCTTAACTTCGTGACCCTCTTCCTCACACCAGGTCGCGACTACCTGCGGCATAATACTGGCAAGATTAGCGTGCATAATCCGGGCCCATAAAGTATTAGTGGGCCCCTTGGCAACAAGATCAATTATTCCGATTCTTAATTTTTTCATACAAATGTTCTCCTGATTAAAGTCCTCCTAGACTTCTCTGGAGAATACTATTATTAGTAGTATTTTGAAGTGAAGCAAGGAGAAGGAATTATTTATGACAATTCGCCCAAAGACCACGCAGCAAATGCAGGGTTTCTTCAAAACCCGCCGGGCGTTGCAGTAACCACAACAAGTATAGTGTCACCCACGGAAACTGTTACGACTGTATTTCCGGTATTAGAATCAACAAGATTAGAATAATTTTCTCAATAATGATCAGTTAACTGCAAATTTATTCAAAGGTCGTAATAAATTCCCGGCATTTATTGCACTTCAGCCATTGGCGGAAACAAATGCTACCCTACGCGAATAGGGCAGCGCATCATTGTTCTATCTCATCGAGACCAGGTTTAAATCCAAGCTAGAATATCGTAACACCGTTACCACGGAAGCACTAAGTTCACGGAGTTACACGGAGCGATCTCCCTGAATCTCTGTATTGCCTCTATGTCTCCGTGGTAAAAAAATAATTAGGAGAATTGGTATGAAATCAAAGTCTCGGCAAAAGATACATCGAAAGACCATGATGAAGCCCGGGTTCGATAATCTTATTTATTTGATCCAACAACATGTTTCCCCGTGTTTGATGATTCCGGAACTCTGTTATGTACTTCCATTTTTTATCGTATCAATTTATCTTATTAATGTACAACCCAAGAACCACGAGCTCATTCTATTTAAGACAGAATATACAGGGTGTTTACCAGACATTCGGGTTTGTTGGCAGGTATTATTTGGGTCCAGGATTTTTTACGGCCCTTCTTTCCGCGAAATTTTGTAAATTATCCGACTAACCATCCACTATGCTGAAATTATACTTGCTTTCATTTCTAGCATTTTTAGCAGCATGTTCAAAAGAGCATAATACGAATAATCTTGACAATCTCGCTGATGGGGATTGTCAATATAAAGTAAATGGAGAGCTCATCACGATCAAAAATATCGGCCTGGCAGCCGGTGAATACAGTGGTTTTGCTAAATGGTCGCAAGGAACGAGTACTCCATATAGCGCTTACGTCTTTACTGCACAAAAGGGCGTCCATAAAATTTCTTTCGCGATTGTATCGGACAGCTTAAGGCTTAGGAACTATACATTACCCCAACTACTGAATTATGATGCTCGTATCGATTACAACGGCACTACATCAGTGACCAATTGGACTGGTGATTACCTTAGTATTAACATCACGTCTTATTCGAATAGCCTTATCAGCGGGAACTTTACTGCCAAACTTAGTCCTCTTCCTAATGGAGGGTATCTTGATTCTTCCCAAAAAGGAACAACCGTAATAACCGAAGGACTTTTCAAAAATATTCGTTGTTCTTACTGAAGTAGCTCGACTTGATTAGCCATGAACAAATTTTTGAAGTACAAGTTGCTACAAAAACCTCTTACGGCAATGCAAATGCTACATAGTAATCACCTGATTTGGTATTCATTTTTCCTCCGCCCCCGGCGGCAATGACGACATATTGTTTACCATTGACCATATACGTACAAGGAGTAGCATAACCACCCGCTGGTAATTTTGTTTCCCACAGAATGGCGCCGGTTTTCTTGTCAAACGCCCGAAACTTTTCATCTTTAGTAGAAGCGATAAAGACCAGGCCACCGGCGGTTACTATGCTACCTCCGAGATTCGGTGTTCCGGTTGGTGCAACCCCTTTTCCGGTGAGTTCTTCAAATTCGCCCAGGGGTACTTGCCATTCAAAATCGCCTGTATTTAAATTTATTGCCGTTAAAGATCCCCATGGAGGTGTAATAGCAGGATAGCCATTGGGGTCCCAAAATCGACCATAACCTGTTCCTTTAAAAGCATATGGTTTACCTGTTTCATTTGGAATCAACCCGATCAAGCTCGGTAAATCATTTGAATTTACATACAACAAACCTGTTTCAGGATCAAAAGAAGCTCCACTCCAGTTTGCACCACCTAAAGTGCCCGGCACTATCAATGTTGGATGCATGCCTATCGGATTGAATAAACCTGCGGTACTTTTTTTGAAAACTTCCAATGCATATGCATGTGCTTTTTCATCGAGAGTAGTGAGATCCTTTTCGCCCAGGCTTATCCTCGCAAATGGTTTTGGTTTCAGCGGTATGGGTTGTGTTCGTGAGGCATGTTCACCGGCAACATCTGAAGCCGGAAACGGTTTCTCTTCAATCGGAAATAATGGTTTCCCCGTTTCGCGGTCAAACACGTAAACATATCCTGTTTTGCCAACTTGTGCCACCGCATCTGTCTTCTTTCCGTTATGCGTTACAGTTACAAGGTTTGGCGGACAAGGCAAGTCTTTATCCCAGATATCATGATGAACAATTTGATAATGCCATATCCGTTTGCCCGTGGCGGCGTTAAGTGCTACAACGGAGTTGGCAAACAAATTATCTCCGGGACGGTCGCCACCATAGAAGTCCCAGGCAGGAGAACCGGTAGCAATAAATACAATTCCTCGTATCTCATCAAGGCTCATTCCGGCCCAGGCGTTAACCCCTCCTGCTTTTTTCCATGATTCAGTCCCCCATGTGCTATCGCCAAACTCTCCCGGATGAGGAATGGTATGAAACACCCAATTTAATTTTCCTGTATGAATATCGAAAGCGCGAACATAACCCGGTGCAGCAGCGTCAGGTCCTTCGCCCACTGTTGAACCAACGATAAGACTATTTTTATAAATAACACCAGGCGTAGTTAAATTGTATTCGAGTCCTTTTATGTCTCGACCCAAACCCTGGCGTAAATCAATTCTACCTCCTGTTCCAAAAGATGAGATGAGTTTCCCGGTATTTGCATTTATGGCAAACAAAAACAAACCTGCGCTGTAGTAGATCCATTTATCTTTACCGCTTTCCCAGTAAACTACCCCTCGGTTTACCCAAGAGCCTGTTCCTGGTACTATATCAATTTTTTCTTTTTCACGTACTTCCTGTAAAACGTCAGGTGGCAGTGGATCAAAACGCCAAAGCTCCTTGCCCGAAGCCGCATTCACCGCAACAATCTTTAACTCGGGAGTGGAAGCATATAAGACACCCTCAATTACTACGGGATTACATTCATTGGTTGTTTTTGGATTCTCGGAAAAATCACCCGAGCGGTAGGTCCAGGCAATTTTCAATTGACTCACATTTTGCGTGTTAATCTGCGACAATGTTGAATAACGGCTTTTGGTGTTGTCACCCGCGTAGCTGTTCCAGTTCTCAGCAGAGTAATTTGATGTGGTGTTACGAGAGCTGAAACACGATGAGAAGAATAATAATACGCAAATCGAGACATGCACTAATGTTTTCAATGCAGATATTTTGATGAATGAATATAACATAAAATGACAACGAAACCAGTTAGCGCCAGGACATCCTTCTTTTAAAGGATTGGTGTAATTAAATAAAAAGGGCTTTAAACATAGAATTTAAAAGCGAATTATTTAATGCTTTGTAGTCCCGGCCAGTTTTAGCCAGAGCCTTTAGATTAAAAACGGATGCTTCAAATGAGGCGGACTGGGAGGAAACGGTTCAGGTGCACAATCGCTGGTCTATCTCAAAAAATATGTTCCAAAAAAATAATGCGAGGCTTTAGTTAGTTGCTCACATGATACAATAGCGGTGATTGTACCTGGTTATTAATTTCATCGTTTGCATTTATCTGTTATTTTGATTTACTTTACCCATCCTTTATTCTAACCCTAAAAACCCGGTCATGGCATATAGCTCAACCGCTGTTCAGCCGCAAGGCGATTCGCCAGCTAATTTTAATAATTCCAGTCGGTCAAATTCCGCAGCTACTTTAATTGCACTTTTGCTAGTCATGTATGCGGCTCAAAAAAGCAAAAAACAGTTGAGAAAGCTGAAACGGCAATTAGCCTTCACTTATTTGAAGGAGGTTGTTCGCAGTAAGATTAATAAGTTCAAATCACTCTTTTCAAAAAAACCAGCACCTACATCGGACAGAACCCTACTCTATATTTTGCTTGGACTCTTAGTGTTGATATTGATTTTTATCGAGCCACTGGTTGCCATTGCGGTGTTACTGGTTGGTATATTAGTCCTGTTGCTCGTTTCCCATGGTGATCTTTCTAACGAGGTCCGCTAAAAAATAATCAACTAAAGACTCCCAAGTTCTGTCTTTCAACATAAAGCTATTTCGATACCTGTGAATTATGCTCTAAAAGTTCTCCGGTCTACATTATCTGTGGCTCGGGACATAAAATTTATTAAGATCGGAAGAACAAATTATGTAAAGGAATAGACATAAAAGAAGCGATCTGGCGATCGCTATGCGCACCAGGCGGGATAGATTTTTGCGATCCGTGATTGTTAAATCAAAAACACTTCCCATTCTTTTAGGTAATACTGATGGTAATTTTACAACCCACACACCTCAGTCGAATAAATGAGTAGCAAAATTGTCGATCGATTCAACTGCATAAAAAAAGCCCAACTTTCGTGGGCTTTTAAATCTATTACAGCGTATCGACTGATTCGATATATGGTAATAGCTAACTTCTATTCGCTTGACCATTACTTAATGAGCATGCGCGCCAACGCCCACATCGTGATGTTTAGTGCCTATATGTGCACCTGCATGGCAAGAACTAACAGCGATTCCAATCATCATGAGTATGGCAACGATTATTGAATTCTTTTTCATATTATTTAAGTTTCATTATATGGTTTAAAAACCATGCCATTGTGGTTTTCCCCCAGTTGTAGCTGTCTAGCTGCCAAGGGCGGTGAAAGAGTGGTGGAAAATCCACAAAAAATAACATGCAACGCAGCAAAATATTTTGAAATAATGCTGCTCACATTACCTCTTTAATGTTGCTTCACGTAACGATATGATTTTTCTATTAGTGATCTTGTTTGTGCAAGAAATACATATCAAAATGATATTGTAGAATAGTTAATTTTTTAAAATGCGAAAGGTCTCTATAATTATATGATGCAAGCGTACCATTAAAGTTAAGGTCGTATTTACGAATAAGATAACGATAACATCTAAAACAGAAGGGACGCAAGTTGCATAGTCCTTCGTTCTGAACACGCTAAGGTAATGTCCGAATGAATACTGAATTTTCTATTGCTACAAAAAGTTGGGTGACGGAGCAGTGTGAGGAAGTTCGAACTGCGAAAACAGAAAGAGAACCATAAAGTCCCTTTCGCACTTTTCCCTTTCTGCTTTTGTAGACCCGGCAAGCCAGAGTTCGAACTTTCTGCTGGAGGATTTAATTGCAATTTTTTTTTGCAGATTGCACCTATGAACTTTAGGGTGTTTGAATCTTAGAACCTTCTTTGCATGGGAAGTGAATCTGTGAATCATGTAACATATTTTCAAAATCATGTAACAATTGCATATCATAAACGATCTAACTTCACTTCAGTTAATTGATGAAATTTCTTCCTTTTAAGAACCTTCATTCCAGGTTTTGAAATTACCAAATAATTAATTGACTCGTACTCGGTCCTGTTTTATTTATAAAATTAAATTTCATTTCTTAAATTTAAAAGTCACACAATTATGCTAACATCACATGGGAAAGCCATTATTCTGTCTATTATTTTATTTAGCGGCGTGCAGCTAACATCAAAGGCACAAACTGATCGTTCCGTCACAGTGTACCAGTACCGTCGCGTACCAGGCGATAAGGTTGATGAGTTTATAAAACGAGAGACCACGTATTGGAGCAAAGTAGCAGAACAGGCGGTAAAGAACAAGACTATGACTTTCTGGGCACTGCTTGAAAAGCAAGGTGACTATGACATGCCCAACACGTCAAATTATTTATTCATCAACACGTTCCCCGACATTGACAAAGTAGGTGATGTTTTTAATTCCCCGGAAAAAATCGCAGGTGTTCCTTACGCAAAAATGGAAACCAATTCGCTTGGCACCACTACAAGCCAGTTTTTCGTTCATGGTGAGAACTGGGAACAGGCAGCCAACGCAATCCCTGCAAAAGATTTTAATTATGTTGTGATGCTTTATCACAATACGAACTATCCGGATAGTCTTATCGGGCTCGAGAAAGCTTACTGGTCGCCATTTATCAAAAAGGCAATGGACAATAAGCAAACTCCGCAGATGGCCTGGGGCAATGCCGTGGTATTATCGCCATCCGGAGACAATATCAAGTTTAACACGGTCTCCTATGACCTTTTTAAAACACTTCAGGATGCATTGATGCCGAATTGGGATCCTAAGCTCGAATTTCCCAGCGAAGGCTTGGGCAAAATAAATTCGATTGAGTTAAACAGGAGAGGTTCTGTTGTTTACCGGGTTGTAAAAGTCGTTTCGACGCAGTAATCAAAAAATTTTTTAAGGAAATGCCGGGATTATTCCCGGCATTTGTCGTTTATACGCAAAGAGGTATATGATTTCAAATTATAAAGATTCTTTATTAATTAATTGTACACTTAGCAGATAAAATATTAGCAAGGTTTCCATCTGCATAATTAACCCGTTGATTTGCTATACGGTGATTTCCCGTGATCATGACAGGACGTAGACAGACATTAAAAGTAGTCCCGACAGGCCGGAGTTCGAACTTTTTGTTGGAGGATTTGCTATCCCTGAAGATATTTTAGATAGTCATCCCGACATCTAAGTTGAGCTGGGCCCCACGGTATAAAAAACAGTGTCAATAAAGAATAAGGTATCAGAGTTTACAATTACATTCTCGTCATGCATGTCCTCGAGGATTAAGCCAAGTTCCCGATTAACATAATCATTTCTTTTTTCATTTTCGAACTCATTAAACACCAGGAACTTTTTTATATCCGTGAGTTCAGCTTGTGCGTCCGAAATAATGAAAGGTTGTTTTAAAACAGCGTACAAGATGTCATTTTCCTTGGTAAACCCCAACAACGTGTAAGCAGTGTTTTGAAAAATAAGATTATGCAATACGACACTGTTAAAGAATTCAAGCCAGGTCGCATAATATATGGCATCGTTAAGCTTGATGACATTTGTGTTATCCGGATCGAGATAGACGCGAGCTTCGCCTCCCCTGGTTAAATACCTGTCTTCACCAGGAAGGTCGGTAAGCCATAATTTGTTTGCGTCGCTATAAGTCTCTAATAAGGTCGCCTGCTTTCTTTAATGATGGTTTTACCTTCGAAGTCTTTTTTAACCGTCGTACTTGTTGCAAAGCTTGCGCATAGGAGATTCCTGACTGTTGTGCAATTATCCTGGCTCCCCTCGATGATAATTCCTGCAGTGATATTTTTAATTTTACCTCGGGTATCATCCGGTAACATTTATTGTAAAAATAATCAAAAGAGGTAAAAATTGAAAATGCGAGATATGATGATAAATTCCCTTGGGAACCAAATGATTTGTAGTCCCGACAGGCCGGAGTTCGAACCTTCTAAAGGAAGATCTATTGTCAATTATTGAATTTGCAGGCCAGGCACCAGGATAATCTGCAGACTTTTGTAACACGGCCCTTTTTTTATTGTCCAAATTACGGTAACAATGTAGTTATCACAAAATCATTTTAAAAATGAAAAAGTTAGAAAACAAAGTTGCCGTAATAACAGGGGGGAGTAGCGGAATTGGTCTGGCAACGGCCAAAGAATTTATTGCCAACGGTGCAAAGGTTGTCATTTTTGCGCGAAGTAAAGAAGCACTTGACCAGGCGGTAAGTGAACTAGGCACAAACAGTTATGCAGTGCAAGGAGATGTTTGTAAATTGAAAGATTTAGAAAAGTTGTATTCAGAAACTAAATCAAAATTTGGTAAAGTCGACATCTTATTTATAAATGCAGATCAAGCTAAATTAGCCTCCATTGCCGACACAACAGAAGCATTTTTTGACGAAATGATTAACGTAAACTTTAAGGGTGCTTACTTTACACTACAAAGAGCAATTCCGCACTTAAACGACAATGCGTCAGTAATCATCACAACATCTTGGCTCAATAGCATTGGCTTTGGCGGTAGCAGTTTATTGAGTGCAAGTAAAGCGGCATTACGGTCAGTTGTAAGGGTAGCGTCAGTTGAATTAGTGGCTAAAGGAATTAGAATTAATGCAGTAAGCCCGGGGGCGATTGGGACACCACTTTGGGGCAAAATTGGTTTACCGGGCGAAGTGCTGAAATCCGCAGGCGAAGCAATTACAAATCAAATACCAATTAAACGTTGGGGACAGCCAGAAGAAATTGCAAAAACAATTTTGTTTCTTGCATCTGAAGACTCCTCATATATTCTTGGAAATGAATTAGCCGTAGATGGCGGTTTAAGACAGGTTTAATTAATAAATTTACTCCGTGCAAAAATTGCTATTTGCAGGAAGTTTTACGACTACAAATGGACAATTCTTTTCAAATAAATTATCCTGAGCAACTCGATTCACAGCTGGTAAAATTGTCTATTGGTGGAGACAAAGAGGCATTACAAAACCTGATCCATAGGCATCAGATTTTCATTTACAACCTTGGTTTGAAAATGACTAAAAACGTGGAAGATGCAGAAGACTTAACACAAGAAGTATTCATAAAAGCGATTACAGCGTTAACAAAATTTGAAGGCAAAAGCGAATTCAGAACATGGCTTTACCGAATAGCCGTAAATCACTTTTTAAATATTACAAACGAAAAACGGAATTGAAAATTACAGACTTTGAAAGTTACTTCAATTCTATAGACAATATTCCGGTTTATGAATTAAGCAGCCGGGAGCAGAATGATTTATCTGAATCAATAGAAGAAATAAGAATTAGTTGTACTGCGGGAATGTTGCTCTGTTTAGACAGAGAACAAAGAATGATTTATATTCTTGGCGAAATGTTTGAGATAGACCACAATTTAGGTTCTGAAATTTTAGGAATTACGGCAGGAAATTTTCGCATTCGTCTGATGAGAGCAAGAAAGGACCTCTACAATTGGATGAATCAGAGGTGCGGCTTGGTAAACAAATCAAATCCCTGCAGGTGTGCAAAAAAGACAAGAGCCTACATTGAAGCAGGTCATGTTGACCCAAATAATTTAAAATTTAACAGCCGGTACACTAAAAAAATTTATGAATTATCACAAGCAAAAGCTGCTGCAATTTCAAACACAGTTGAAGATTTGTACAAGAATATCTTTCAGCAACATCCGTTACAGGAGCCACTGACAGCAACAAAAATTGTGGATGAAATTTTTAATAACAATCTCATAAAACTAGTTTTAAACTCATAGACAACAGCAGCTCGAAGAATTACTGTACAATGGTATACGTTGACTAAGTATTGCCAAAGTGAGGGCTGCCGGAAATAATTAGACTAAGTGCGATATGACTAAACCTCATTTGATGAAACGCTGTTAGGTGTTGTATCTTCACTGGGTTTCTGCAAGGCTGGGCTAAAGGATGAATCTTAGCAAAGCGGATAGCTGTAATTTTAGTTTGCCACTTCACACAAGACAAAACAGTGGAGAACCTCATACAATACCTTAACGGAATTTCACCGCTCGATCAGGAAGCAAGCGATGATTTACTGAAAGATTTCAAAACCAAAGCATTCAATAAAAACGATTTCCTGTTAAAACCCCAGGAAGTCTGTAACTATTTCTATTTTGTTGAAAACGGGCTCACAAAATCATTTTCTTATAATAGAAACCAGGAATTCATAATGGCTTTCTTCCAGGAGAATATGATGTTCACGGAGCTTGCCAGTTACCTGGCTCAAAAACCTTCAAAATATATCCTTATTGCACTCGAGAAGACTACTATCAAATACATTCATAAGGACGCAATCGAAAGACACTGTAAAAGACATCATTGCATTGAAACATTAGTAAGAAAACTTTTTACCATTACATCTGTATGTTTTATGAACAGGATCAGTGAGATGCTGGAAGAAAATGCAACCGAGCGATATAATAATTTTATTGATAAGTATCCCGATTTACTTCAACGGATCAGCTTGGGCGATTTGGCAAATTATATTGGTATTACCCAGGTTTCGCTAAGCCGAATAAGGGCTAACAAGTAATTTTTTATCATTTGTAAAAGGACGGCGGATTTTCGCTCTTTAGTTTTGTGCCATTCTTAAAAAAAATAAACAGGGAATGGAACAGAGAATTAATGCCTATGCAATGGGCAACAAAACAGTAGATGCATTACACAGGGTCGGACAATCAGTAACAAGTTCATCGTTAGACCGATCTCTTTTGGAATTGCTTTATTTCAGGGTCTCGCAGATAAATGGTTGTGCCTTTTGCCTTGATGTACACTCAAAAAACCTGAGAGCATGGGGTGAGACCGAACAACGACTTTACGTTATTGCCGCCTGGCGTGAGGTTCCTTTCTTTTCCGACAAGGAGCGATCGGCACTAGCCTGGGCGGAGGCTCTGACAAAAATCAGGAATAGTTCAGTTTCTGACGAGATCTTCGCGGATGTAAGAAAACATTTTTCTGAAACGGAATTAGTTGATTTGACTATGGCAATAGTTGCTATAAATGGCTACAACCGTATCAATATTGCTTTTGGTGCAAACGTTGGCAGTTACCAGGTTAATTCAACAAGTTAGCAGCGTGCATAGATGCGATTG
>Ga0207674_10001658_pt1 | contig 28646 bp, 25 predicted proteins | sample KBSCornC72_FD_184303 | JGI IMG/M metagenome (GOLD analysis project Ga0207674, IMG submission 184303) | Corn rhizosphere microbial communities from Kellogg Biological Station, Michigan, USA - KBS Corn C7-2 (SPAdes) (version 2) | ecosystem: Host-associated > Plants > Roots > Rhizosphere > Soil ...
CCACCTTTCGGGGCGTCAGCGTCGCCGTCGTCGGCCACCAGAAGGGGCGCGACACGCGGCAGCGGATCCGCCGCAACTTCGGCCAGCCGCGCCCCGAGGGCTACCGCAAGGCGCTGCGCCTGATGCACCTCGCCGAGCGCTTCGGGCTGCCGATCCTCACCTTCGTCGACACGCCCGGCGCCTACCCGGGCATCGGCGCCGAGGAGCGCGGCCAGGCGGAGGCGATCGCGCGCAACCTCGAGGAGATGGCGACGCTGCGGGTGCCGATCGTCGTCACCATCACCGGCGAGGGCGGCAGCGGCGGCGCGCTGGCGGTGGCAGTCGGCGACCGCGTGCTGATGCTGCAGTACGCCATCTACTCGGTGATCTCGCCCGAAGGCTGCGCCGCGATCCTGTGGCGGGATGCCGGCGAGGCGAAGAAAGCGGCCGCCGCGTTCAAGCCGGACGCCTTGCACTGCCTCGAGCTGGGCGTCATCGACGGCGTCGTCCCGGAGCCACCGGGCGGTGCCCACGAGAACGCAGACGATGCGGCGAAGCTCCTCGGCGAGTCGCTCGCGATCGCCCTCGACGACGTCAAGGGGATGAACCCGGCGGCGAGAAAGCGCGAACGAAGCGCGAAGTTTCGCCGCATGGGGATTTTCCTCGAGTGAAACGGGGGTTTCTGCCCTGTTTCCCACATCATCCACAGGGTTTTCCCCGCCCAAACAAGACCTTTACACAAGGCCTCAAGGCCGGTTCGCACCGGCCTTGAGTGCCAACCCCCCCTGGTCGGCAGAGAAGTCGCTAAGGACCCTCTCGCGACGACGTTCTACCCGAGGCCGAGTCGGATAAACATACGGCCGTGGCGAGCCTTCGCGACTACGAACGCAAGCGCGACCGGAAGAAGACGCCGGAGCCCTTCAGCGGCCGAAAAGGGCGACCGAAAGCGCCGATCTTCGTCGTTCAGCGCCATGATGCGCGCCGCCTCCACTACGACTTCAGGCTCGAGCACGACGGCGTTCTTCTCTCCTGGGCGGTGCCGAAGGGCGTTCCGCTCGAGACCGGCCAGCGCAATCTCGCGGTTCACGTCGAGGACCATCCGCTCGACTACGCGGGCTTCGAAGGCGAGATCCCCAAGGGTCAGTACGGGGCCGGCACGGTGGAGATCTGGGACTCAGGCACCTACGAGCTGCTCGAGGAGAAGCGCGACGGCGGTTTGACCGTCCGCCTCGACGGCGAGCGCCTGCAGGGCGTGTGGACGCTCGTGCCCGCGCGCCTCTCCGGCGAGGAGAAGAACTGGCTCCTGATTCGCAAGCGCGACGAGGCGCCGCCGAAGGCGCAAGGGAAGCGGGCCCAGTACTCCCCGATGCTGGCCACGCTCTCCGAGAAGGTTCCCGCGGGCAAGGACTGGAGCTTCGAGGTCAAGTTCGACGGGTATCGCGCGCTCGCCTATCTGCGCGGGAGCGAAGCGCGGCTCGTGAGCCGCAACGGCAACGATCTCACCGAGCGCTTCGAGAACGTCGCGCGGGCGCTCTCCTCCGCGGTCAAGACGCCCGACTGCGTGCTCGACGGCGAGGTCTGCGCGCTCGACGAGGAAGGGCGGTCGAGCTTCTCGGCGATGCAGCAGGGAAACGGGGCGATCGTCTACTACGCCTTCGACGTGCTCGAGGTGGAGGGCGCGCCGCTCGTCGACCGCCCGCTCGAGGAGAGGCGTGAGACCCTGGCGCAGCTGCTCGACCGCCGGAACCGCACGATTCTCCTCTCCGAGGCCTTCGACGACGGCACCGCACTCGCCGAGGCGGCGGAGGACCAGGGCCTCGAGGGCGTCGTGGCGAAGAAGGCGGGCTCGCGGTACGAGTCCGGCCGGCGGTCGCGCAACTGGCTGAAGGTGAAGACGCACGGGCGCCAGGAATTCATCGTCTCCGGTTACACGCGTGGGAAGGGCCGGCGGTCCGGAACTCTTGGCTCCCTCATCCTGGCGGTCAACCGCGGGCAGGGGCTCGAATACGTCGGCAACGTCGGAACGGGCTTCACGGAGAAGGAGATCGACAAGCTCCTGCGCCGCCTCCGCCCGCTGGAGCGAAAGGAGTCGCCGTTCGGGTTCGTCCCGAAGATGCCGAAAATTCGCCGGGGTGACATCGTCTGGGTCGAGCCGAAGCTCGTCGCCGAGGTCGAGTTCGCCCAGTGGACCCACGACAACCGGCTTCGCGCTCCCTCCTACAAGGGCCTGCGCGAGGACAAAGAGGCCGAGGAGGTGCGGCGAGAAGTGCCGATCGAGACCGAGATCAAGCGGGGCAAACGCGTTCTGCGGCTCTCCAACCTCGACAAGGTGTTCTTCCCGGAGAGCGGCCTGACCAAGGGGGAATTGCTCGGGTACTACCGCGACGTCGCTCCGGTCCTCGTCCCGCACCTCAAGAACCGGCCCTTCACCATGAAGCGCTACCCCGACGGGCGGGAGGGCAACTTCTTCTTCCAGAAGGACTCGCCCAAGCACATGCCCGAGTGGATCGACCGGAAGGCGTTCAGGGCGACGTCGAGAGAGTCGCGGCAGAAGCGGATGATCACGTACCCGCTCGTGAACGACGAGCTCGCCCTGCTCTGGATGGTCAACATGGGCTGCATCGACATGAACGTCTGGTACTCGCGGGTGGACAGGGCGGAGCGGCCAGACTTCGTTCTCTTCGACCTCGACCCCTCACCCGACGTCGGCTTCCCGGAAGTCGTCCAGGTCGCGCTGCTCGTGAAGGAGGTACTCGACGCGCTCGAGCTCGAGGGCCTGCCCAAGACGAGCGGCTCGGACGGGATGCACGTGCTCGTCCCGATCCAGCGCCGCTATACCTACGGGGACACGCGCGAGTTCGCCGAGATCGTCGCAAGGACGCTGGAGCGGACGCACCGCGGGCTCGTGACCACGGAGTGGTCGAAGTCGAAGCGCCGCGGCGTGCTCATCGACTCGAATCAGAACGGTGAGGGGAAGACGATCGCGTCCGTCTACTCCGTGCGCCCGCGAGAAGGCGCGCCGGTCTCGACGCCGCTTCGCTGGGACGAGGTGAACGAGGGCCTCGACCCGCTCGCCTTCACGATGGACGCCGTCCTCGCGCGGATCGAGAAGCACGGAGATCTCTTCGAGCCCGTGCTGCACGGGAAGCAGTCGATCGGGAAAGCGCTCGACAAGCTTCGCTAGTGCCGTAGGAAGGCGAAGCGGGAGCCGATCTCCTCGAAGCCGAGGCGGTTGTAGAGCGCCTTCGGCCAGGCGTCTCCGTCGGCGACGAGGAAGATGAGCTCGTGGTCGCCGGCGAGAGCCTCCTCGACCGCTTTCGTGACGACGGCCTTCGCGTGGCCTCGGCCGCGATGGGACGGAAGCGTGGCGACCTCCTCGACCTGCGCAGTTCCTCCGTCGGAGTAGAGCTGCGCCGAGCTCACGACCTCGCCGCCGCCGACGATGCCGAAGATCCGCGAGTTCGCGGCCTTCCACATGAGGCGGTCGGCGGCGATGATCTGTTGCACGGTCGCGGGGTCGGCTTCCGTCTGCCATTCGCGGACGATCTCCTCGCGCAGCCCATGGAGTCGCTCGGGCGCGACCTCCTCGACGTGTGCGGTCTCCGCCGGCTCGCCGCCGCCCCGATAGGCCATGAAGAGGAAGTGGTCGGCTTCCCAGCCGAGCTTCCGGAAGCCGTTCTCGAGCTCCTCGGCGCCCAGCGGCAGAATGACTCGGCGGTGCCGGAGGCCCGCTTGCACGCGGTCGACCTCGTCCGCGATCTCCTCGGCGGTCGCGTCACCGGGATGCTCGGCCCGCACGACGTTGAGGTTCCAGATCCGCGCGAAGGTGTCGTTGAAGAGCGCGGGGCCGAAGCGAGTCTCCACGACGCGCTCGGCGCAACGGTCGCGGATGAGCTCCTCGAAGGCAGCCGCGCGCTCGAGCTCTTTAAGAGACCGTCTCACAATGAACACCTCAGCCGCCGGAGCGCACTGAACGGCGCGATGCCGCGTCCTCGGTCGCACCGGTATCTCATTCGATACCGGCGCTCCCTGCGTCCTCGCCTCGCATCCGTCCCGCGCGCTCAAGCTCAATCATCGCCGAGGCGGCGTGCGCGTCCGAGCATCGAGAGCTCGGCGATGTCGCGGCGGAAGAAGAGCCCGACCGTCCAGTCGGTGACGACGCGGAGCTTCCGCCTGAGGAGCGGAAGCTGGTACAGGTGGTACGTCCGCGTGATGAACCAGCCGATGAAGCCGCGAAAGCGGAGGCCGAGCACGTCGGCGATCCCCTTGTTCCGGCCCAGCGTCGCGACCTGGCCGAGCATGCGGTAGCGGTACGGCCTCGGCTCGCCCTGCAGGTTCTTCGCGAGGCGACGGGCCTGGCGCAGGGCGTGCTGGCACGTGGGAGGATCGAACTGGCCGGGAGTGGCTTCGTTCGGCACGCGGGCGCAGTCGCCGAGCGACCAGACGTCGCGGCGCTCCTCGACGCAGAGCGTCGGCCCGACCTTGACGCGTCCCTTCTCGTCCACCGGAAACCCGAACCTGCTGACCACCGGCGTCGCCCGGACGCCCGCGGTCCACACCAGCGTGTCGGTGTCGATGCGCTCGCCGTCCGAAAGCGTCGCGGCGTGCTCCTCGACCGAGTCGAGGGTTGTTCCGACACGGATGTCCACTCCACGCCTTTCGAGCTGCTTCGCGGCGTAGTCGCCGAGTCCGGACGGGATCTCCGGGAGGATCTTCGGCGCCGCGTCGACGAGCACCCAGCGCTGCTCGATCCCGCGCAGGCGCGGGTAGTAGCGGAGCGCGTCGCGAACAAGGTCGGCGAGCTCGGCCAGAGCCTCGACGCCGGCATAGCCGGCGCCGACGAAGACGAACGTGAGGTGGCGCTTCGCGACCTCGGGATCGACCACGGCGTCCGCCGCCTCGAGCTGGCGGAGCACGTGGTTGCGAAGGGCGATTGCGTCGGCGAGGTCCTTGAATCCCCATCCGTGCTCGCCCAGGCCGGGGATCGGCAGCGTGCGCGCGATCGCGCCGAGGGCGACGACGAGGTTCCGGTATTCCAGCTCGAATCCTCCAGCCTCGGTCTCGACCGAGACCTGCCTCGCGGCCTCGTCTATCTCGGTGATCTCGCCGAGCAGGAGGTCGGCGTGGGGGCACATCATCCGCAGCGGCACGACGGCGTGGCGCGGCTCGAGGGTCCCCGATGCAGCCTCGGGCAGCGATGGGGTGTAGAGCATGAAGTTCTCGCGGCTGACGATCGTGCAGCCGGCCTTGCCGAGGAGCCGGCCGACGTAACTTCCCGCGAAGCCGCCGCCGAGGACCAGCGTTCCGTTCTTCGCGTGGCGATGCACTAGGGGGCCGCCTTTCGCATGCGCGTGAGGAGCGTAAGGGCGCCGGCCTTGTCAAGGAAGTCGTTGAGGTTTCCGCACTTCGGCGACTGCACGCACGACGGGCACCCGCTTTCACACGGACAGCCGTCCAGAAGCGCGGCGGTGTCGCCGACCCAGCCTTCGAGCTGGTCGAATCCGCGCCGCGCGATCCCGACGCCTCCCGCGTGGCCGTCGTAGATGAACACCGTCGGGCGCCCCGTTTGGTGGTGGAGGTTTGTCGAGAGCCCGCCGATGTCCCAGCGGTCGCACATCGCCCAGAGCGGCAGGAGGGCGATCATCGAATGCTCGGCCGCGTGGAGGGTGCCGAGAAGCCGTGGCATCTCGTCGACGCCTTCGAGCATCCAGTCCTCGGGGAGATACCAAATCGCCTCGGTCTCGAACGTCGTCTCCGGCATGAGGAGCGGGACGAGGTCGAGCGTCGCCTGGTCGCAGATCGACTTCTTCTGGTAGCCGATCACCTGCTCGGTCACGCTCACGCGGCCGAAGGAGACCTCCATCCCCATCCGCGTCTCGACGATCTGCGGCTCCTCGATCGAGGTCATCGTCTCCTTCTTCGCCTGCGTGTAGTAGTCGCCGCTGAACGGCTCGACGAGCGCGGTATGGCTGTCGTGGTCGAGGACGAGCACGTTGTAGGCCTCGCCCATATGGAGGTAGACGGCGCCGTCGTGAACGGTGGAGTAGGCACGTTCCGTCTCGACGAGGCCGAGCACCGAGCCGGACTCGGACTCCACGACCGCGTACGACTCCGGGCTCGTCGAGCGGAGCGAGAAGCGCGCGGCCGGGTAGTCGCGCCCCGACCAGACGTAGCCGGCCTTCGTCTTCTTGAGCTCGCCCGTCTCCACGAGCGCCTCCGCGCGGGTCAGCGCCTCCTCGCCGAGAAAGACGGTGTCGCGCTCGTCCAGAGGCGCCTCGAACGCCGCCGAGAGGACGTGGCCGTCGAGCACGCGCGGGTTGGCGTGGTCGAGGATCGCCGCCTCGACCCGGCGGTTCATGAGCGCGTCGGGTTCCCGCATGAAGAACTGGTCGAGGGCGTCCTCGCTCGCCACGAGGACGGCGAGTCCCTGGCTGCGTCTCCCTGCCCGGCCCCACTGCTGGCGCAGGCTCGCAACCGTGCCGGGAAAGCCGACGGAGAGCGCGCAATCGAGGAGGCCGATGTCGATGCCCAGCTCGAGCGCGTCCGTGGCCGTCACGCCGAGGAGGTCGCCCTCGACGAGGCGCTGCTCGATCTCGCGCCGCTGGGCGGGGGTGTAGCCGGCCCGGTACGGCGAGAGGCGCGCGGCGAGCTCAGGCCCGACACGCTCCGAGGCGAAGCGGTGGATGAGCTCTGCGGCCTTCCGTGACTTGGCGAAGCAGATCGTGCGCAGGCCGCGCTCGACGAGGTCGGCGAGCAGCTTCGCGCCTTCCCCGAGCGGGCTCGCGCGCAGCTGCAGCTCCTCGTCGAGGAGCGGTGGGTTCCAGAAGGCAACCGTGCGCGCCGCGTGCGGCGCCGCGTCCTTCTCGACCACCGTTGCTTCGACGCCGAGGAGAGATTCCACCAGCTCGCCCGGGTTGGCGATCGTCGCCGAGGCAAGGAGGAACTGCGGCTCGGCCCCGTAGATGGCTGCGGCGCGGCGCAGGCGGCGGAGGACGTTGGCGACGTGCGATCCGAAGACGCCTCGGTAGACGTGCGCCTCGTCGACGACGACATAGCGGAGGTTCTGGAGCACGTCGCCCCAGCGGTCGTGGTGGGGCAGCACGCCGACGTGGAGCATGTCCGGGTTCGTGAGGATCACGTTCGCCCACTTGCGGATCTGCCAGCGCCGTTCGGTCTCCGTGTCGCCGTCGTAGATCGCCGGCCGGAGGCGCGGGAGCCTGAAGGCGGCGAGGGCGCGGGCCTGGTCCTGGGCGAGCGCCTTCGTCGGATAGAGGTAGAGCGCGCGGAGCTTCGGCTCCTCCGCGAGCGCGTTCAGGACGGGCAGGTTGAAGGCCAGGGTCTTGCCGCTCGCGGTTCCCGTCGAGACGACGATGTGCTCGCCTCGTTCCGCTGCGTGGAACGCCTGCGCCTGGTGGCGGTAGAGGCCGTCCAGGCCGAGGCCGGCGAGTGACTCGAGCACCTGTGGATGCAGCCCGTCCGGGATCGAGACAATGTCCGCCCGCTGGGCGCGGATCTCGGTTCGGTATGCGAGCTCCTCGCCCTGCAGGAGCGCGTCCCAGGTCACGACCGTCACAGGGCCGATGCTAGCCTCACCGTCCGTGGTACCCCGGTGCCTCACGATTGCGGGCTCGGATTCGGGCGGCGGCGCCGGGATCCAGGCCGACCTCAAGGCCTTCGCCGCGCTCGGCTGTCACGGGATGAGCGCGATCGTGGCGCTGACGGCGCAGTCCACCACGGAGGTGCGCTCCGTCCACGAGGCTCCTGCGGTTTTCATCCGGGACGAGCTGGACGTCGTCTTCGGTGACATCGGGGTGGACGCGGCCAAGACCGGCATGCTCTTCTCGCGGGGGATCATCGAGACCGTGGCGCGTTTCCTGTCGGAGCACCGCGTGCCGCTCGTCGTCGACCCGGTGATGGTGGCGGCTTCGGGCGCGAAGCTCCTGCAGGACGACGCGGCCGACGTTTTGGTGGCCCGGCTTCTGCCCCTTGCAAGCGTCGTCACGCCGAACCTGCACGAGGCCTGCGCGCTCGCGGGCGTCCCGTATGCGGAGGATGCGAACCGGGGGGAACTCGCCGAGCGGATTCATGCGCTCGGCGCCGCGGCGGTGATCGTCACCGGCGGTCACGGGACCGAGGCCGTGGACTGGCTCTACGACGGAGTACAGCACGTGTCGATCCCGGTCGAGCGCCACGAGTCGGACGCGACCCACGGCGCCGGCTGCACCCACTCCGCGAGCCTGACCGCGCTGCTCGCCCGCGGCGAATCGCTGGAGGACGCTGCGCGCGGTGCCGCCCGCATCGCGTCGGAGGCGGTGCGTGCCGGACTCGCCGAGATCGGCTCCGGCTCGGGACCCGTCGACGCCATCGGCCTTGAAGCTGTCCGAAGCAGGTGAGTTCGGGCTCCTGCGGGAGCTCGAGCGGCTAGAGCTCGTGTCCGGCCGGGACGCCGAGGGCGCAATTCTCGGCGGTGGACGGGTGGCGACCCTGGACGTCCTCGCCGAGGGCGTCCACTTCCGGCTCGACTGGACGTCCTTTCGCGACCTCGGCTACAAGGCGGCGGCGGTGAACCTGAGCGACCTCGCTGCGATGGGCGCAGCGGCGGAGGGCCTGCTCGTCGGGCTCGGTGCGCCAGAAGGCGCCGAGGTCGCACAGGTCGTGGAGCTCTACGAGGGCCTGAACGAGGCCGGTGTTCCGGTCCTCGGAGGCGACACCACGCGGACGCCGTCCTGGTTTCTCTCCGTGACCGCTTTCGGCACGAGCGACCGGGTGCCGGGCCGTGCCGGCGCGCGTCCAGGAGACCTGCTCGTGGTTACGGGCCCGCTCGGCGGCTCGGCGGCGGGCCGCCACGTCCTGGAGCACGCGCTCGGCGGTTTCGACGAGCTCGTGGAGACGCACCGTCGGCCCCCGCTTCGGCTCGAGGAGGGACGCAGGCTCGCCCGTGTCGCGCACGCGCTCGTCGACCTGAGCGACGGGATCGGCTCGGACGCGGCGCGAATCGCCGAGCGCTCCGGCTGCAAGGTTGTGCTCGACGTCGAGGCGATTCCGCGCGCGTCCCGGGTCGACGAGGTCGCCGATCTGCCGTTCTGGACGCTCGGCGAGGACTATGAGCTCCTGGCTGCGCTCGCGCTCGAGGACGCTCAGGCGAGCGGCTTCAGCGTGGTCGGGCGCGTCGAGGAAGGCTCAAGCGTCGAGCCCGACCTCCCCGGCTGGGAGTCCTTCGCTACGTAATTCAGGCAGTCCGTGACGAAAGACGCCAAGTAACAGTCTGTTACTTGGCCTCCACGGAGTCAGTGAGCCGGGCGAAAGACGGCCTACCCCGGACGTTCATGGGGGATCGGCCCGTGTCACCAAAGCGTCACTTCTTCGGCGCGTCCCGGACCAAGCAACAGTCTGTTACAAGCCGGACTTGTCCGCGCCCAGGGCGACACGAGCGCCGCCGGGGCCGGACGCGCTCAGGTTGTCTGGCTGGAAGGGCTCAGGCTGCTCTGCCGAGCCAACGTTCCCAAGCCGACTCGTAGTGGCTCTTGGAGCGCGCGCCGATGACGGTCTCTTGCGCCTCGCCGCGCTCGAAGAGGATGACGGTGGGTATCGAGAGCACGTTGTAGCGAGACTGCGTCTGCAAGTTGTCGTCCACGTTCATCTTCAGAAACTTGACTCGGTCTCCGTGCTGCTCGGCGAGGTCGTCGATGATCGGGCTGACCACGCGGCAGGGGCCGCACCACGGCGCCCAGAAATCGACCACCACGGGCCGGTCGGAGTCGAGAACCTCGGCCTGGAAGTCCGCGTCGGTGACGTCGCCCACCATGTTCGCACTATAGCCAGGACTACAGATGATTCCGGGCGCTTCGAAGCCTGAGCTCGGGCACCTTCAACATCGCCTCGAGCACGATTCCGCGCGTCATCTTCGAGCCTCCGGAGCGGCGCTCGGCGAAGACGATTGGAATCTCCTGCACCTCGAATCCGGCCCGGAGCGCTCGGAAGGTCGTCTCGATCTGGAAGGCGTAGCCCTTCGTCCGGATGCGGTCGAGCGGAAGGGCCTCGAGGGCCTCGCGCCGCCAGCACTTGAACCCGCCGGTCAGGTCGTGAACGCCGACGCCGAGGATCGTGCGCGCATAGAGCGAGCCGAAGCGGCTGATCGCCTGCCTGCTCTTCCCCCAGTTCTTCGTGCCGCCGCCCTCGACGTAGCGGGAGCCGAGGGCGAGAGTGGCCTTTTCGGTCGCCGTGAGGAGCCGCGGCACGTCGGCGGGGTCGTGGGAGAAGTCCGCATCCATCTGCACGATCCGTTCCGCTCCGCGGTCGAGCGCCCAGCGAAAGCCCGCGACGTACGCCGGGCCGAGCCCCTCCTTGCGGGCCCGATGGAGGACGGAGAGAAAGGGCAGCTCTCCGCTCAGCCGGTCGGCGAGCTCGCCGGTGCCGTCCGGCGAGGAGTCGTCGATGACGAGGATGCGCGCCTCGGCGCCCGAGTCCGCGAGCACGTCGCCCAGCCGGCGCGCAAGGGGCGCGAGGTTCGCCCGCTCGTTGTAGGTCGGAAGGCAGATGACCAGGCGCACCCGCGTATCATCGCCCGCGTGGCGCAGACGCTGCCCTCAAACGCCCAGCTGGCCGAGCAGTTCGAGCTTCTCGCCGATCTGCTCGAGCTCGACGGCGCCGACGCATTCCGACTGACCGCCTACCGGCGGGCCGCGACACGCATTCGCGAGTCGGCCGTGCCTGTCGCCCAGCTGGCGCTGGACAAGAAAGCGACGCGGCTCTCGGGAATCGGCGCCACGATCGAGGGCAAGATCGTCGAGTACACCGAAACCGGAGACATGGCCGCACTGGCCAAGCTCCGCGACAAGCTTCCAACCGGGCTCGTCGAGGTCATGCATGTCCCCGGCCTCGGGCCGAAGACCGCGCGCAAGCTCTGGGTCGAGCTCGGCGTCCAGTCGGCCGACGATCTGCGCGCGGCGGCCGAGCAGGGCCGGCTCGCGGAGGTGCAGGGGCTCGGCTCGAAGACGCAGGAGAAGGTGCTCGCCTCGCTCGCCAGGCCGAAAAGGGTGGTCGAGCAGAAGACACTGCTTGGCCGTGTTCTGCCCTTCGTGGACCAGGCGGTCGAGGAGCTTCGTGCTCACCCGGCCGCGCGCCAGGTGTCGGAGGCCGGGAGCGTGCGCCGGCGGCGCGAGACGGTTCGCGACCTCGACATCATCGCCACGGCCGACGATCCGGCAGCGCTCACGGCCCACTTCGTCGGGCAGCCGTGGGTCGCGCAGGTCGTCGCGCACGGCGGGACGAAGGCGACGGTGGTCTCCCACGACGGCCTCCGCTTCGACCTGCGCGTCGTGCCGCCGGAGAGCTACGGGAACCTGCTCCAGCACTTCACCGGCTCCAAGGCCCACAACGTCGCCATGCGGGAGGAAGCCGTGACGCGCGGCCTCTCGATCTCCGAGTACGGCGTCAAGAACACCGACACCGGCGAGGTCTTCACCGCTGCCACCGAGCAGGAGCTCTACGAGTTCCTGGGCTACGCCTGGATCCCGCCCGAGCTCCGCGAGAACCGCGGCGAGCTGGCTGCGGCGCGCGACGGCGGACTGCCCGACCTCGTCGAGCTCGACGACATCCGCGGCGACCTGCACTCGCACACGACGTGGTCGGATGGCCGCGGCTCGCTGGACGAGATGGTCGCGACCGCGAAGGGGCTCGGCCGCTCGTACCTCGCCGTCTGCGACCACGCACGACGGCTTCGCGACGGCCGGCTCGAGCAGCAGCACGAGGAGATCGAGGAGGTCGGCGCACGCACGACGGGCCTGCAGATCCTGCGCGGCATCGAGGTCGACATCCGCGCGGACGGCTCGCTGGACATGGACGACGGCGTGCTGGCGGGGCTCGACTGGGTGATGGCCTCCGTCCATTCCGGGTTCGACCGCAAGCGGGAGGAGCTGACCCGGCGCATCCAGGCGGCGATGGAGAGCCCTCACGTCGACTGCATCGGGCATCCGACCGGCCGGAAGATCAACCGGCGCGATCCCTACGACGTCGACTTCGAGGCGCTGCTCGAGACGGCGGTCGAGACCGGAACGTTCCTCGAGATCAACTGCCAGCCCGACCGGCTCGACCTGGACGACAACCACGCGCGCGCGGCCGCCGAGGCCGGCGTCAAAATCGTCGTCTCGACCGATGCGCACCGCACGCACGAGCTCGCGAACATGCGCCTCGGCGTTGCCATTGCGCGGCGGGGGTGGATCGGCTCGGAGCAGATCGTGAACACGCGGCCGTGGCGCGACGTCAAGAAGCTCCAGAAGAAGCCGTGAGCGACTTTCGTCGTGACGGGGAAGCGGCGCTCGACTGGGTCGCCGGATATCTCGAGCGAGTCGGGGAGCTCCCGGTGGCGGCGAGCGTGTCGCCTGGTGAGGTTCGGGCGAAGCTCGCGGCCTCTCCGCCCGAGCAGGGCGAGCCGTTCGAGGCCGTCCTGCGCGATCTCGACGAGGCGATCCTCCCCGGGATCACGCACTGGAACCATCCGCGCTTCTTCGGCTACTTCGCCAACACGGGCTCCGAGCCGGGGATCCTCGCCGAGCTCGTCATCGCGGCCCTGAACGTCAACGCGATGCTCTGGAGCACGTCGCCGGCGGCGACGGAGGTCGAGGAGCTCGCGCTCGACTGGCTCGCGCAGCTGCTCGGCCTCCCTGAGGGGCTGCACGGCCACATCGAGGACACCGCCTCGACGGCGACCATCGTTGCGCTTGCCGCCGCGCGTGAGCTGCGGCCCGAAGGCCACGTCCTCACCTCGGAGCACGCGAACTTCTCGGTCGAGAAGGCCGCCCGGCTAGTCGGGCTCGAGTGCCGTTTCGTGCCCGTCGACGACCAGTTCCAGATGCGCGTCGACGCGCTCGCGGAGCAGATCGAAGGCGCCGCAGCCGTCGTCCCCACCGCAGGCACGACCTCGACCACGTCCGTCGATCCCGTGCGCGAGATCGCCGACTTGTGCCAGGAGGCTGGCGCCTGGCTTCACCTCGATGCGGCCTACGCGGGCTCGGCCGCGGTCTGCGAGGAGCTCCGCTGGACGCTCGACGGCGCCGAGCTGGCCGATTCCCTGGTGATCAACCCACACAAATGGCTGGTCACCCCGATGGACTGCTCGTGCTTCTGGACCCGCAGGCCCGATGTCGTCTTCAAGGCTTTCAGCGCGAGCCCGGAGTACATGCCCGAGCGGGAAGGAACCGTGACCGACCTCAAGGACTACGGGCCCGCGCTCGGCCGGCGCTTCCGCGGGCTCAAGCTCTGGACCGTGCTCCGCTGCTACGGCCGGGAGGGGCTGCAGGCTCTCATCCGCGAGCACGTGCGCCACGCGCAGCTCTTCGCGTCCTGGGTCGAGGAGGAGCCGGGCTGGGAGATCGCCGCGCCCCACGCACTCTCCGTCGTCTGCTTCCGCCACGAGGGCTCGGACGAGGAGAACGAGGCGATCCGCGAGCGCGTGAACCGAAGCGGAGAGGCGTTCCTTTCCGGCACTCGCCTGAACGGGCGCTACGTCCTGCGGCTGGCGATCGGCAACGCCAGGACGACGGAGGACGACGTGCGCCGCGCGTGGGCCGCGCTTCAGGAAGCCGTTTAAATGGAGCCGGTGAATGTGTCGCACTCGGCGGGCTTGCCCGTCTCGTAGCCGCGCGAGAACCAGCGGCGCCGCTGCTCCGAGGTGCCGTGCGTGAAGGTCTCCGGGTTCGCCTGGCCCTGCGTCTGCTCCTGGAGGCGGTCGTCGCCGATCGCTGCCGCTGCGTCGAGGCCCGAGTTGATGTCCTGCTGCGTCAGTTCGACGACGAGGCCGGTCTGCACCGCGTGGGCCGCCCAGACGCCGGCATAGCAGTCCGCCTGGAGCTCGGAGCGCACGCCCCGGCTCTCGGGCCCCTGCGTGTCGTTTCCGATCCGGTTGAGCACGCCGAGCTGGTCCTGTACGTGGTGGCCGTACTCGTGGGCGAGCACGTAGGCCTCGACGAACGGCGTGTCCTCCGCACCGAACTGCTGGAGCTCGTCGAAGAACCCGAGATCGATGTAGACGAGCTTGTCGGCCGGACAGTAGAAGGGCCCCACCTGCGAGGTCGCGTGGCCGCAGCCGGTGTCGATCGCGTCGGTGAAGAAGACGGTGTCGGACGGCCTGTACTGCTCGCCGCTTGCCGCGAAGACGCCGGTCCAGAACTTCTGCACGCTGTTCACGACGGCGACGATGCGGCAGTCCTCGCGCTGGTTCGCGTCCTCGCCGGTCTTGCATTCCTGCGAGAGCTGGGAGGGCGTGGAGTCCTCGCCGACGCGTTGGTTGTCGAGAGGGCCGAGCTGGCCGGGCAGGCCTTCTCCTCCCGAGAGCGCCGAGAAGATGAGGTAGATGACGAGGACGACGATGCCGATCCCGCCGCCGCCCATCGCGAGCCCGCCTGCGCCGCCCACACGGCTGCCGCGAACGTCTCTGACCTGGCCCGGATCGAGCCGGGCACCTCGCCGAAAGCGCATGGAGGCAGTATCTCCGACCCTCCGCCTCTGCCAAACGCTTAAAGCGTCGCCAGGAGCGATGCGAGCTGAGCAGGTCCCTGGACCACGAGATCGGCCGCGCGGGGAAGCTCTGCCGGGCCTTCCTCGGAGGCAACGGCCACCCGGACGGCGTGGTCGAGGCCCGCGCGCGTGAGCCCCTCGAACGCATCGAGGTCGGTCGTGTCGTCTCCCGCGTACAGACCGTTCCGCGCCGGGACGGAGGCCAGGAGCGCGGTCACGGCCGTGCCCTTGTCGGCTGCGACCGGCGGCCTGATCTCGAGCACCTTGCGGCCCCAGCGTGGGTCGAGCCCCTCGGCACGCGCCAGCTCGGCGACCTCTTCCAGCCTCGCTTTCGCCGTCTCCTCGTCCTCCGCGCCGCGGTAGTGGTAGGAGAGCGAGAGGCCCTTGTCCTCGACCGGAAGGGCGACGGAATCCCTGAACGCGGCGATTCGGTCGGCCAGCTCGGCGGCGCGCTCGTCGAGCTCGAGACCGTGGTTTCCGACATAGCGGATGCCTTCGACGCCGACGAGAGCCTCGGCCTCCTCGCCGGATCGGCCGCTGATGCATGCGACGAGCAGGTAGCCGGCGGCCAGGCGTGCCAGCTCGAGCTTCGTCTGGGGCGGGACGAAGGCAAGCTCCGGCCGTGCGGCGATAGGGGCGAGCGTGCCGTCGACGTCGAAGAGGAGCGCAGCGGCTCCGGGAGCCTCGCGCAGCGGGGCCAGCAGATCCACCGCACTAGGATACGAGCGTGAGCTCGAGGGTCCGCCCGGTCGTCGCGTTGCCCGCGATCGGGCTCGCGGCCGGCTTCTTCAGCGCGCTCTTCGGCGTCGGCGGAGGGGTGGTCGTCGTCCCGCTGCTCATTCTCGTGCTCGGGTACTCGACACGCTGGGCGAGCGGAACCTCTCTCGCCGCGATCGGCCTCACCGCGCTCTTCGGCATGACCGCGTACGGCGTGCTCGGCGAGGTGAGCTGGTCCGACGCGGCGCTCGTCGGCTTCCCCGCCGTGTTCGGGGTGCTCATAGGGACGTGGGCCCAGCAACGGCTGCCGACCCGCGTCCTCACCCTGCTCCTCAGTGCACTGCTCGTCGCGGTCGCGGTGAGGCTCTTCATCGGATGACCGTCGTCTATGCCCTCGTGCTCGGTTTCACCGCCGGCGTTCTTTCGGGGATGTTCGGCGTCGGCGGAGGGATTCTCTTCGTCCCGACTCTTTCGCTCGTGGTCGGCCTCTCGCATCTCTCGGCGGAAGCCACCTCGCTCGCCGCGATCATCCCGGTGGTCGCCGTGGGTGCGTGGCAGCAGAATCGCTACGGCAACGTGCGCTGGCGGTCCGCATTCGTGATCGGAGCCACGTCGGCCGCGGGGGTCGTCGCGGGGGTCGCGCTCGCCACGTGGCTCTCCGAAGGCACGCTCGAGAAGCTCTTCGCCTGCCTGCTCCTCATCGTCGCCGCGCGGCTTGCCTGGTCGGCGCGCCACTAGACTCTGGCCATGGCCGAGGACGATTTTTGGCTTCCTCTCGTCGACGAGCCCATCGGGGAGCTCGTCTCCCGCCTGCAGGCAGAGGACGCCGAGATCGCCGCGCTCGTCGACTCCCCGCGGCGCCAGCTCGCCTTCCGGACATTTGCCTACGTACGTGCCGGCATCCTGCTCGGATCACTGCTCGTCGACCACGACGTCACGAACGAGGGCTCGCGGACGTGGATCGACGCGCTGCTCGCCGACTCGGCGCACAAAGAGGCGGTCGAGGAGGAGATTCGCGCGGTGGCCCGCGACGTCGCCGCCGACCCGGCGCTCGCGGACGAGGCTCCGCTCGGGCCCGACGAAGCCGCGCGCGAGCGTTTCCGCGCCTTCGCTCGGGGTCTCGATACCGCTTAGTCGGCCCGGCCGAGCGCTGCGTCCGCCTTGTCCTTGAGGTCCTCGACGACCGCCGCGTCGCGCAAGGTCGTCGTGTCCCCGAGCTCGTGGCCCTCGGCGATGTCCTTCAAGAGGCGGCGCATGATCTTGCCCGAGCGCGTCTTCGGGAGATCCTCGCCGAAGAGGACGGCCGCCGGTCGCGCGATCTTGCCGATCTTCTCCGCGACGAACTGCCGTAGCTCTTCCGAGAGCTCGTCCGAGGGTTCGTAGCCGCTCTTCAGGAGGACGAAACAGACGATGCGCTGCCCCCGTTCGGGATCGGTCGCCCCGCACGTGGCCGCCTCGGCGACCGCCTCGTGCTCGACCAGGGTCGATTCGATCTCCGTCGTCGAGAGGCGGTGCCCTGCGACGTTGATCACGTCATCGATCCGGCCCATCAGCCAGAAGTAGCCGTCGGCGTCCTGCTTGGCGCCGTCGCCTGTGAAGTACGTCTCCGGGCCGTACTTCGAGAAGTAGTTCTCGACGTAGCGTTCGTCGTCTTCCCAGAGCGTGCGGAACATCCCGGGCCACGGGTGTTTCATGGTGAGGAACCCGCCCTGGCCCTGCGGGACGGGCTCGCCCCGCTCGTCGAGAATCGCCGGCTTGATCCCGGGAAACGGAATCGTCGCGGATCCGGGCTTCAGCGTCGTCAGCCCGGGGAGCGGCGTGATGAGGATGCCGCCGGTCTCCGTCTGCCACCACGTGTCGACGACGGGGCAGCGCTCCTGCCCGATCACCTTCCAGTACCAGACCCAGGCCTCGGGGTTGATCGGCTCGCCGACGGTGCCGAGGAGGCGGAGCGAGGAGAGGTCGTGGGCGGCCGGATACTTCTCGCCCATCTTCACGAACGAGCGGATGAGGGTCGGCGCCGTGTAGTACGAGTTGACCTTGTAGCGCTCGACGATCTCCCAGTGACGGTCCCAGTCGGGATAGGCGGGATCGCCTTCGTAGAGGACGCTTGTCGTCCCGTTCGCGAGCGGCCCGTACACGATGTAGCTGTGGCCCGTGACCCAGCCGACGTCGGCCGCGCACCACCAGATCGTGTCGTCGTGGATGTCGAAGATCCATTTGTGGGTCACGGCGCAGTGGAGGAGATAGCCCGCGCTCGTGTGCTGCACGCCCTTGGGCTTCGCCGTCGTGCCCGAGGTGTGCAGGAGATACAGGGTGTCCTCCGCTCCCATGCGCTCGGGCTCGCACTGGTCGGGCTCGCCGTCGACGACGTCGTGCCACCACAGGTCGCGCTCGTCGTTCCAGGGGACGTCGTCTCCGGTACGGCGGTGGACGACGACGCGCTCGACGCTCATCGCGGCGTCGGCCGCCGCATCCGCGTTCGCCTTGAGCGGCACCTTGCCGCCCTTGCGCCAACCCTCGTCCTGCGTGATCAGGAGCCTGGCGCCGGAGTCGCGCAGCCGCTCGGCGAGTGACTCCGACGAGAACCCGCCGAAGACGACGACGTGCGGGGCGCCGATGCGCGCGCAGGCGAGCATGGCGATCGGCAGCTCGGGGACCATCCCCATGTAGATGCCGACCCGGTCGCCCTTCGAGACGCCGAGCTTACGGAGAGCGTTCGCCAGCCGGGAGACCTCGCGCAGCATCTCCGCGTAGGTCAGGTCGGCGCTCTCCCCGTCGGGCTCCCCGACCCAGTGGTAGGCGACGCGGTCGCCCTTCCCGGCCTCGACGTGCCGGTCGAGGCAGTTCCAGGCGACGTTCAGCTCTCCGTCGGCGAACCACGTGCAGTGCGGCAGCTCCCATTCGAGCCCCTTGGTCGGCTCCTTGAACCAAGTGAGGAACTCGCCCGCGAGGCCGCGCCAGAACCCCTCGGGATCCTCCTCGGCGCGGCGGTACACCTCTTCGTCGTTGACGATCGCGCCGGCGCTGAACTCCTCCGGCGGCGGAAAGGTGCGCTGCTCGTCGAGCAGCGCTTCGATTGCGGCTTGTGTGCTCTCGGTCTCCATGGACGAAAATATGACCGATCGCCAACCGAGCCGCTTCCGACGTTAACCTCCAGGCGTGCGCTTGCGGGTCGTCCTAGGGGCTCTTCTTCTCCTCGCACTCGCCGCCGTCGGCTCCTCGGGAGCCGCGGCGGTGTCGCCGGCCGCCTCCGCGAGCGCCTTCGGAGTGCGGGTGGTCGTACCCGGCAAGGCGCCCGCCGCCGCGGGGTCGATCTCGGCACCGCCGCAATCGGCCGCCTCGGTGGTCAGCTGGTCGTATGGCGACGGCGCGGTCACGACGGGTGCGATCACGGGCGGCGCGAACGGAACGGTCGACGATGACCGTGCGCTGGGCCGCGCCGTGGTGAAGGTCGGCTCGGTCTCGCTCTTCGGGGGAGAGGTGACCGCGGACGCGGTCACGCTCAAATCTGTCTCGCGCGCCGCGCCGGCGGGCGCGAGCGGAGATCTCTCGGGATCCAGCGTCTCGAACCTCGTCGTCCTCGGAACGAGCGTCACGGCCACGCCCAACGCTAAGATCGCGCTCGGGGACTGGGGCTACGCGATCGCCCTCGAACAGGCGGTGACGGATCAGAACACGAGCCAGCGCCGAGGCCACCGCGGCTTCGTCGTGGGGCTCCACGTCCACCTCACGGCGGCGCACGGCGGCCTCCCGACGGGCACCGAGATCTTCGTGGGCTACGCCGAGGCCGCCGCGACCGCCGCGAAGACGGTTGCCCCGCCGTCTCCGCCGAGCCAGCCTCCCGCGAGCCCGCCGCCGAGCCACCACCATCACGAGCCCGCCCCGCCGCCTCCCGCCGGCGGCCCGGCCACGCCTCCTCCGGTGGAGAGCCCGCCGGCGGGCGTCCACCCGCACCTGACGGACGGCGGCTACGTCTTCCCCGTGTACGGGCCCGCCTCGTTCTCGGACGACTTCGGCGCCGGACGGGCCGACACCGGCTGGCACCACGGCAACGACATCTTCGCCCCGCTCGGCACGCCGGTCCTCGCGGTCACGGACGGGACACTCTTCCTCGTCGGCTGGAACACGATCGGAGGGAACCGCTTCTGGCTCCGGGACCTGCAGGGGAACGAGTTCTACTTCGCGCACCTCTCCGCGTTCACGCCACTCGCGCGCGACGGAGCCCACGTCAAGGCCGGAGACGTGATCGGCTTCGTGGGCGCCACGGGAGACGCGGTGGGCACGCCCACCCATCTCCACTTCGAGGTTCACCCTGCCGCGCTCCTCGGCATGGGCTACGACGGGGTCATCGACCCCTACCCTTACCTACTCGCCTGGCAGCGTCTCGACGACGCGAGCTTCGACGCGACGGGCTGGACGCCGCCGGGTCAGAAGGCGCCGCCGCCCGCAGCGGTTCTGCTGCAGGCGGACGACATCTCGTCGTTCTCCGGCCTCGACTCGGCGGGCTTCGAGAACGCGCTCACGGACGAGCCGCTTTTCGGAGAGAGCCCGCCGGGGCCGAAGATCGTCTACGCCGCCCCGGGCTTCGCCGGCTAGCCGCTGTGGCCGGGGCTCGCCGCCGCCCCAGAACGCCTAGACGGAGACGTTCAGCCCCTAGACCGAAACCCTTAGCCGGCTCCGCCGTTCCCTTCCGACGGAACGGAGTCGAAGGGCTGTTCGGGGCCGAAGAGCTTGTCCTTGAGCCAGCGGCGCGTGTCCGGGCCGGTGGCCGGGTTGAAGAGGACGCCGAGTGCGATGCCGGCCATGAGCAGCGTGACGTTGCGGCCCGTATGGGACTGCTTGCCCTGAGCTCGCTCGCCGGCCCTGCGCAACTCTTCGACGGCCTTCTTGAGCTCGTCCTGGATGTCCTTGTCGCGCGCGACCTTGAACGCCATGCCCGTGGTCCCGCGGTCGCCGAGCAGCTCGTCGTAGATCTTCCGAGCCGACACGTACGCCTTCTTGACGTGGTCGTGCAGCTCCTCGTCCTGAGCGAGGCGCTCGACATACGGCCGAGCCGTGTCGACCGCGTCGCCCACCATGTCCTTTGCCTTCGCCATCAATCGATCCTTTCGTCTCTAGCGTCGTCTTTCAGACACTACTACCCGCGCGCTGCCGAGGAAAACTCCAGCACCTTCGCGTCGGGCAAGGCGGCCTCGATCACCTCGTCGACGTGGTCTGCGGGGACGAACGTCATCTGCTTGCGCACCTCGCGCGGCAGATCCTCGAGATCGGGCTCGTTCTCCTTCGGAAGGATCACGGTAGTGATTCCCGCGCGCTGGGCGGCGAGCACCTTGTCGCGGAGGCCGCCGATGGGAAGCACCTGCCCGGTGAGCGTGATCTCGCCGGTCATCGCCACCTCCTCGGAGACCGGCCTGCCCATCGCGAGCGACGAGAGCGCGGTTGCCATCGCGATGCCCGCCGAGGGGCCGTCCTTCGGCACGGCGCCGGCGGGAACGTGGATGTGGACGTCGCGCTTCGCGAACCAGTCCTCCTCGAGGCCGAGGTCGCTCGCGTGCCCGCGGACCCAGGAGAGCGCGGCCTGCGCCGACTCGCGCATCACGTCTCCGAGCTGGCCTGTCACGACGAGGCGGCCGTCGCCGGGAACCGCCGACGCCTCGATGAAGAGGATGTCTCCGCCCACCGGTGTGACCGCGAGGCCGGTCGCAACGCCCGGGTCGGCCGTGCGCTTGCGGATCTCGTGGCGGAAGCGAGGCCGCCCCAGCCAGGCGCGGACCCGCCGCTCGTCGATGCGCGCGCTCTTTCGCTTCCCCGACGCGATCTCGGCTGCGGCCTTGCGGCAAAGCGCGGCGATCTCGCGGTCGAGGTTGCGGACTCCGGCCTCGCGCGTGTACTCGGCGATGAGGAAGCGGAGCGCCTTCTCTCCGATCTTGACCTTCTCCGCGTCGAGCCCGTGCGCCTCGATCTGTTTGGGGACGAGGTAGCGCTTGGCGATGCCGAGCTTTTCCTCCTCGGTGTAGCCCGAGAGCCGGATGATCTCCATGCGGTCCTGCAGCGGGGGCGGGATCGTCTCGAGCTGGTTCGCGGTGCAGATGAAGAGCACCTTCGAGAGGTCGAACGGCAGGTCGAGGTAGTGATCGCGGAAGCTCGAGTTCTGCGCCGGGTCGAGGACCTCGAGCATGGCGCTCGAGGGATCGCCGCGCCAGTCGGCCCCCATCTTGTCGATCTCGTCGATCATGAAGACCGGGTTCTTGGAGCCGGCATCGCGAAGGGCACGAATGATCGTCCCGGGCAGCGCGCCGATGTACGTGCGCCGGTGCCCGCGGATCTCCGCCTCGTCGCGGACGCCGCCCACGGAGATGCGCGAGAACTTCCGCCCGAGCGAGCGCGCGATCGACTGGCCGAGGGAGGTCTTGCCCACGCCGGGCGGTCCGACGAAACAGAGGATCGGGCCCGAGATGTCGTCCTTGAGCTTCGAGACCGCGAGCTGCTCGATGATGCGGTCCTTGACCTTCTCGAGGTCGTAGTGGTCCTCGTCGAGGACGCTGCGTGCGTGCTCGAGGTCGAGGTTGTCCTCGGTGGTCTCGTTCCACGGGAGGGAGAGGATCCACTCGAGATAACCGCGGATGACGCCGTACTCGGCGGCGGCCGGAGGGAGCTTCGACAGGCGGTCGAGCTCGCGCCGGGCGGCGCGGTCGGCCTCCTCGGGAAGGTGGGCCTCCTCGATCTGCCCGCGCAGCTCCGCGATCTCGGCCTGCTGCTCGTCGCCCTCTCCGAGCTCCTCCTGAATCGCCTTCAGCTGCTGGCGGAGGAAGTACTCGCGCTGCGAATGCTCCATCTCCGACTGCACCTGCGACTGGATTTTCGTCCCGAGCTCCAGCACCTCGAGCTCGCGGTTCAAGATCACCGTCAGCTTGCGTAGGCGCGCCTCGATGTCGGCCTCCTCGAGCAGCTCCTGCTTCTCTGCCGTCTTCAGGCGCATCGTCGTCGCGACGAGGTTCGCGAGCGTGCTCGGGTCCTCGGCGTTGGCGGCGGCGAGCTGCAGCTCGTCGGGCAGGTAGGGGACGAGCCCGATGATCCGGCTGAAGAGCGCCTCGACGTTCCGCGCCAGGGCTTCGACCTCGGTCTCGGGGCCTTCGACGTCGGGCAACTCGGAGAACTCGCCGACGAGGTAGGGATCCGTCTGCACGAGGCGGTCGAGCCGCACACGGCGTACCCCCTGGACGAGAATGCGGAGAGTCCCGTCGGGGACGCGAATCATCTTGTGGATCAGCGCTGCGGTGCCCACCTCGTAGATGTCGTCGGCGCGGCGCGCCTCCTCGTCGGCGTTGCGCGTCGCGACGAGCGCGATCGTCGAGTCGTTCGCGACGGCCTCGTCGACGAGCTGGATCGAGCGCTCCTGGCCGATGGCGAGCGGCGTCATCGAGTCGGGAAAGACGACCGTCTCCTTCAGCGGGAGGATCGGCAGGACCTCACCGACGGCGCTCTCGTCCGGGCGGGTGGTTTCCTCGACGACGCTCATGCGTCCTCCGTCGACTGGATGGTCACCCGGACGGGCTTGGGAGCCTTCTGTGCGAGCGGCAGGTGGATGGAGAGAAGGCCGTTCTCGTACGTGGCGCTGGCCGCTTCCGATTCGACGGCCTCGTTCAGCTGCACCCGGCGCTCGAAGATCCCGTAGTCGATCTCGATGTGCTGGTAGGAGCGATTTCCCGCCGGCCGCGCACGGCGCCCGCGCACGACGAGCACCCCGTCCACGACCGCGGCGTCGACGCCCTCCGGATCGATCCCGGCGAGCTCGACGACGACGGTGATCTCGGGCGGATCGTCCGTGCGGTACACATCCAGGGCAGGGCGAAATCCGGCTCGCCGCGCGACGAGCCTGGGCACCTGGCAGAGGTCGGCGAAGAGCTCTTCCATCTCCGACTTCATGCGGTCGATCTCCCGACGGGTCATGAGACAATCGTACCGATGGGCCGCATCCTCAAAGCCTCCGGGCTCGCGCTCGGTTTTCTCGCGTATATCTGGGTCGCGGGCGTCCGAAACGCCGAGCGCGTGAAGTCGCGAAAAGCGGCTCGCAGGGCTGCTGCGTTTGTGGCTGCCGGCAAGCGGGAGAATCGCTAGGTGGAACGCTGGACGCGGGCGATGATCCGCTATCGCTGGTGGGTCGTCGCAACATGGGCGGCCCTTTTTCTCATCGGGATGTACGCGACCTCGGGGCTCAGCGACCTCCTGACGAACCGCTTCTCGCTGCCCGGAACCGACACCGCCCGCGCGGAAAAGATCCTCGAGGAACATTTCGGCCAGAAGACGGTCGGCTCGTTCAGCGTCGTCGTGAAGGGAGAGCCGGGGTCGGCCGAGCAGCTTCTGCCCACGGTTCGCGAGCGTGCGGAAGCGGCTGCCGAGGTGTTGCCGACCGGCCGGCTCGCGGGAGTTCAGGCCGTTTCCGACGCCGTCGTGAGCGCCACCATCGTCTCGAGCCTCGAGCCGGCCGACGCGAAGGGCTACACCGACGACATGCGCGCGGCCGCAGGAGACATCCCCGGCGCGACGGTCTACGTCTCGGGGCAGGCCGCGATCGAGCACGACCTCGACCCGGTCTTCGCCCACGACCTCAAGGTCGGCGAGCTCTTCATCGCCATCCCGATCGCCGCGCTCATCCTCGCCTTCGTCTTCGGGACGCTGGCGTTCCTCTTGCCGCTCATCTTCGCGGCCGCCGCGATCCCGACCACACTCGGGATCATCTGGATCTTCGCCCACCTGATGGAGTTGACGACCTATCTCCAGAACCTCGTCATGCTCATCGGGCTCGGCATCGCGATCGACTACTCGCTTCTCATCGTCTACCGCTACCGGGAGGAGCTGCGGTCGGGCAAGTCCAAGGAGGACGCCATCGTCAGGACGATGGAGACCGCCGGCCGCGCCGTGGTCTTCAGCGGCTCGGCGGTCGGAATCGGCCTCGCGCTCATGCTCTTCATGCCGCTGCCCTTCATGCGCGGCTTCGGCATCGGCGGTCTCGTCATCCCGCTCGTCTCGGTGGGTTGCGCGCTGACGCTGCTCCCCGTGCTCGTGTACTTCCTGGTCAACGGGCTCGACCGCGTACGGATCGTCCCCGAGTTCGTTCTCGACCGACGGAACTCCGAGTACAACTTCTGGTGGAGGCTCTCCCGCTGGGTCATGCGCCACGCCGCCGCCGTTGCCGCGGCGACCACGGCGTTCCTGCTCCTCCTCGCCCTTCCAGTCCTCTGGCTCGAGGTCGGGCCCGGCTCGAACAAGGGCATCCCACAGAACCTCGAAGGCGTCGAGGGTCTGAACGTCATCTCGGACGCCGTCGGCGAAGGCGCGCTCGCGCCGACCGCGCTCGTCGGGGACACGGGCCGGCCCGGGGGAGTCGACCAGACCGCGGTCCGGGCGGCCATCGGTCAGCTCGAGCAGGGGCTCCGCGCGGACCCGGAGGTGGCCGCCGTTCGGTTCGAGGAAAGACCGCTGTTCGTCGACCCGTCCGGCCGCTTCTTCCACATCGAAGTGATCGGCAAGAGCGAGTACGGCTCGCCGCCGGCCCTGCACTTCGTCGACCGGCTGCGCGACGACATCGTCCCAGCAGCCGGCTTCCCCGATGACGTGAGCGTCTACGCCGGCGGTGGCCCGCCGAGCGGCGTCGACTTCCTGGACGTCACGTACGGAGCCTTCCCCTGGCTCGTGCTCGGCGTGCTGCTCCTGACCTACGTCCTGCTGCTGCGCGCATTCCGCTCGGTGATCCTGCCGCTGAAGGCGATCATCCTGAACCTGCTCTCGATCGGGGCCGCGTACGGGCTGCTGGTCATGTTCTTCAAATGGGGCGGCGCCGGAGCGGTCGGGCTCATCAGCTTCGAGCAGATCGAGGGCTGGATCCCCGTCTTCGTCTTCGCCATGGTCTTCGGCCTGTCCATGGACTACGAGGTCTTTCTCGTGAGCCGGATGCGCGAGGAGTGGGACGGGGGCCGCACGAACGAGGAAGCCGTCTCGGCCGGGCTCGCGAAGACGGGGCGGATCGTGACCGCCGCGGGGCTCGTCATGTTCGCAGCGTTCATGGGCTTCGTGGCCGGTTCCATCGTCGGCCTGCAGCAGTTCGGCTTCGGTCTCGCGACGGCGATCCTCATCGACGTGACGATCGTCCGCGCGCTTCTTGTGCCGAGTGCCATGAAGCTCTTCGGCCGCTGGAACTGGTGGCTCCCGCCCAACGTGGCCCGGGTCTTCCGCGTGAAGCCCTCGCCGTTGCGGCAACCGGTTCCGAGCGCCGGCGGCCGCTAGGGTCTTCCGCATGGAGCTGGAGGTCGTCGAAGGCGACATCACGGAGCTGGCCGTGGACGCGCTCGCGAACGCGGCGAACAACGAGCTCTGGATGGGAGCCGGAGTCGCGGGTGCGATCAAGCGCGCTGGCGGCGTGGAGATCGAGCAGGAGGCCGTCGCTCAGGCGCCGATCGCCGTCGGAGAGGCCATTGCGACCGGGGCCGGGAACCTGAAGGCGAAGCACGTTGTCCACGCGGCCGTGATGGGGCAGGACCTACAGACGTCTGCGGAGCTCATCTCTCAGGCGACGCGCCGGACGCTCGAGGTCGCAGACGAGCTCGGCGCGCGCTCGCTCGCGATGCCTGCTTTCGGGACGGGCGTGGGCGGGTTCCCGATCGAGCGTTGCGCGGAGCTGATGGTCACCGAGGCCCGGGCCTTCGAGCCCGAGAACCTGCAGCGGGTCGTCTTCGCCGTGTTCGGCCACGACTCCGAGCAGGCCTTCCGGTTCGCCGTCGGGGACTAGCGATCGGCACGCGGACGCTTCGCTAGGGTCGCGGCGTGCGCGTTTTGGTTCCCGGCGGCTGCGGCTTTCTCGGCAGCAACTTCGTCAGGCGGCTGGCCGCGGCCGGCGAGGACGCCGTCGTCCTCGACCGGCTGACGGATTTCGGCAACCTTGCCAGGCTGGAAGCCGTCCCGCACGAGTTCGTGCAGGGTGACGTCGCGGATGCGGTCACCGCTACGGGCGCGGCGGACGGCTGCCAGGCCATCGTCAACTTCGCGGCCGAGACGAACCTCGACGCATCTGCGCTCGCGTCGGGAGGCTTCATCGTCACGGATTCCTTCGGCACACACGTCCTGCTCGAGTTCGCGCGCGTGGCCGGCATTCGCTTCGTCCAGGTGTCGACGAGCGAGGCCGACCGGCCCTCGACACCGGCCGCCGCCTCGAAGGCGGGGGCCGATCTGCAGGTGCTGGCCTATGCGCAGACTCACGGGGCGAACGCGTCGATCGTTCGCGGGCCAGCCGCCTATGGGCCTTTCCAGCATCCGGCGGCCGAGCCCGCCGCGGCGATCGTGCGCGCGCTCGCCGAGGACACAGCTCCGCCCGGGTCTCTCGAGGGCACCTGGATCCACGCGGACGATCACAGCGCGGCCGTCGAGCGGATTCTCAGGGAAGGTGAGCCCGGGGAGATCTACCGGCTGACGGAGGAGCACGTACGAACGCCGCAGGATCACGGGCTCGTGGAGACGTTGGAGTGGTACCGCTCCCGGCGCGATTGGTGGGAGCCGCTCCTGGCTGCGCGCCCGGGTTTCGAAGAGCAGTACGCGCGCCGCGACGCCTGATTCATGCTTTCCTCATCAGGTCCGGCTACCGTCCTGCCGAAGGGGTCCTCGAAAGCTCGATGCGCCGACTAGCCCTCCCGGTCGCCATTCTGATCGCGCTCGCCACGGCTGCGGGTGCCTCCGCGTCCCCGGTCTTCGTCCTCAAGGGCCACGGCTGGGGCCACGGTGTCGGGATGAGCCAGTACGGCGCCCTGGGTCGCGCAGCCGCCGGAATGGGCTACAAGGACATCCTCGGCTTCTACTACGACGGGACGAAGATCGGGCAGACCAGCCGGCACAAGATCCGCGTGCTGCTCACGGAAGGTCGGTCGTCGGTCACCTTGCGTTCGTCCGAGGCGTTCAAGGTCGGCGACAAGACGCTCGCCCGGTTCACCGACTGGAAGCTCGTGCCGGCCGGCGACGGCAAGGTTCGGGTGGTCGGCAAGGGGAAGTTCGCCAGCCCGGCCACGGCGAAGCCCAGCGCGAACGCGTTCCTGCGGGTCGACGGACTTCGATATCGCGGCAATCTCAAGATCCACAATCGCGGCGGCTCCCTCGCCGTCGTCAACGTCCTCGGGCTTCAGGGCTACCTCTATTCGGTCGTCCCGCGCGAGATGCCCTCGAGCTTCCCCGGCGAAGCGCTGAAGGCGCAGGCTGTGGCCGCCCGGGGCTACGGGGTGCGCGCCGCACGCGCGACCTGGTTCGACATCTACGACGACACGCGCGACCAGGTATACGGCGGTCTCGACTATTCGAGCGGCGAGGATCCCGCATCCACAGAAGCCGTTCGCGCGACCGCGGGCGAGGTCTTGAAGTTCGGCGGCGACGTGATCAGCGCCTTCTTCTCTTCCTCGAACGGTGGCAGGACTGCGGCCTCGGTGGATACCTGGGGCGGCTCGCTTCCGTATCTGGTCTCCAAGGCCGACTCGTTCGATCTCAACGCATCGAACCCGAACCGCAGCTGGAGGGTGGTGCTCTCGGCGCGCGCGCTGCGGAACAGGCTGGGCGCATCGAGGACGCCCGCTGACGCCGTCGTCACGTCGAGGAAATCCGGTCGCATCGATCGCGTTCGTCTGGAGCGTGGCTCCTGGACGAACACGGTCCCGGCGTCCGGGCTCGGCCCGGAGTGGTTTCGCAGCGCGCTCGGCGTTCGCTCGAGCCGCTTCGATTTCGGAGTTCTCGACGCGGTGCCGGGCAAGTCGAAGACGGTCTGCGGCGCGCGGCTTCGTGTGGACGTGCTCGCGCGCGAGGCACACGGCGTCACGCTGCAGCGCAAGCGCAGCGACGCGTCCACCTGGACCGACATGTCGCTCACGAAGGACGACGCGGCTCACTACCACGGGATCGACAGGCCCTGCCGCGCGACCTCGTACCGGCTCCACTCCTCGGCGGCGAGCTCTCGGCCGGAGTCCGTGAAGGTCGCGCCGAAGCTCGTCTTCTCCTTGACGCAGCCGGCGAACGACGGCCTCAAGGGCACCGTTCGACCGACGTCTCTCGCCGGCCTGACGGTGCACGTCGACCGCAAGCGCAAGGACGGCACCTGGGCCAAGAACGTCGGCACCGCGACCGTTCAGCCCGACGGCAAATGGCACGCGAGCTTCAACGCCGTCTCGGGGACCTATCGCGCCCGGCTCACGCCGCCGGATTCCACGGGGCTCGTCCCCGGCGTCTCGCCGCTCTACAAGTTCAACTGAGCGTCAACTGAGCAGCTCGTCGTCGGGCACGTCGCGGATCTTGCGCGCCGGATTCCCGACCACGACCGCGTGCGCCGGTACGTCCTCGAGGACGACCGCGCCTGCGCCGACGAAGGCCTCCTCGCCGACCTCGATCCCCGGGAGGAGTACCGCCCC
>Ga0207674_10001660_pt1 | contig 28638 bp, 29 predicted proteins | sample KBSCornC72_FD_184303 | JGI IMG/M metagenome (GOLD analysis project Ga0207674, IMG submission 184303) | Corn rhizosphere microbial communities from Kellogg Biological Station, Michigan, USA - KBS Corn C7-2 (SPAdes) (version 2) | ecosystem: Host-associated > Plants > Roots > Rhizosphere > Soil ...
CTTGAAGAAGGCCGGGTCGATGGACATGACGTCTTCGAAGTGGCCGTGCTTGGGGCAGTCCTTGACCATGAGGATCTTGCCGTCGCGCTCGATGATCTGGGCTTTGATTTCGCCGACTTTTTCGTTCAAAAGGACTTCGTGGGGCAGCTTGCCGTCGAGGATCTGCTTGCGGATCTCAGGGACGCACTTGGGGCAGAGCGAGTCGGTGGTGCGGGGCCAACCAAGGGGAGGCTTTTCTTTCTGCCAGCTCTTCAGGAGGGGTTTATCGCTCCATTTCGGGGTGAAGGAGGGGTTAGGGCTGATGCGGTTCAGCCGCTCGTACACGCTCCATGCTCCCTTTGCCGCGTAAACGGCTACCTTTTCGGCATATTTCACTGCTTTTGACATCTGGTGCGATCTCCTTGACTAAGAATGCGCTGCGCGCCGCGGAGCCTTGGACAATATCTTGCCAAGGCGAAAAAACTCATTCCAAGAGTAATGAGGTGGGCCGGTCAATCCAACGCGGGTGCAGCGAATGGGGATATGAGGGGGTGAATGGGGATTCGCGGGGTGTGAATGGAGGTTCTTCGATCAGAGACAAAGGGTTGATGTTCCAAGGGTTTACGGTCTTGAGTCCTGGCTATGGGAAGCCGGGTGCGCCAGGGTTGGAGACCTGGTTGATGATCTGCTGGACGAAGACAATTTGGACGTGGATGCGGCGGGCGACGTCGGGAAGGAACTCGGTGACGAAGTTGTCGGTGGGGGCGAGGGCGTAGCCGGTGACGACGCGGGCGGCGGTGGTAGGGAGATCTGTTTCGAGTCCGGGGACGTAGAGGTTGGCTATCTCGGCGTCGATGGGGGCGGCAATGAGGGTGGAGTAGTTCGGGATGCCTTTGCCACTGTCGCTCCTGGTCCAGCCGACCTGGGTGATGGCATTAAGGATTCGCCGTGGGATGGTGGCGTGAGGCATGCGGTGGTAGTGGGGATCCTGGTGAAAGATTGAGGGGACGAGGAAAGTGCCGAAGAATTCGCTGGTGAGGTCTTCTGTGTAGCTGACGCCGGTGTAGCGCCAGAAACCGGGAATGCCGGGGCCATATGCGGAGTGCGAATCGGAGCCGATGGCAATGGCGGCATTAGCGCCGATGGTGATGGCGTTGAACGGATCGAGGACGTTGCGCGCAGCCAGACGGGCCTTTTCTTTTGGGGTGAGTGGTTTGACCTCTGGTCCGTTAATGAAGCGCTGATAGAAGTTGATAAGAGGCGGTGGAAGGCAGGCGGGCAGGTTCCGGACGTCCGCGGAGTTAGCGGGTTGGTCCGTCTGGGGAATTGGCGGGAATCCAGCGGTGGCGGAGAGAAAGCTGGAGCCGAAGGCGGTGAGGGTCTTGCCGGAGGACTCGCTCTTGGGGATGACGCGGCAGGGGCCCAGTTTCTGGTTTTTGATGATGGGCAGCGGAGCGGAAGGGATAGGAGCGGCAGGATTGATGGGCTCAGACGGGGTGGCAACCTGGGCCGGAACGAGCGTAGAGGCAGCCAGCAGAATCGCCAAGAGTGCCGGGGCGGTACAACGAGCCGGTCGTGTTGGACGGTGTTCTGATGGGCAGCTTGCGGCCTCGCGCAAAAGAGGTGTTCCTCTCTGGGGATGGAACTTTTTCTGTGCCGCGTCGTAATCGGGTGGAGACAGAGGACCGGCACAGTGCCCGTCTCCGGATCGTGAAACGTCTACCTAACTCCGACGCAAAATATTCAGAAAAGGATAACTTGAGGGCGGAGAATACAAGGAGGGACGGGGCAATTGGATTGGCGGGCGGCTGTTGTTGCCGCGGGCACGGCCGAGCGCAAGGAGCGGTTGGCGGCATTGACGAGGTATGGTGCCGAGTCGAGACTAGAAAGCGAGGCTTACGGTTATGAGCTCTTATCCTCCTCCACCACCACCTCCGGGCCCAGGACTGGGACACAGGCTCGATGAAGCGATCGAGTTGATTGAGATGGAACTGAAGCACGCGATTGCATATGTGAACGACGCGGTTGTGCCGCAGGTGCGCGGCGAGTCGATCTCGGCGATGCGCAAACTTTCAGACAAGCTGAGGAACCTGGCTGACAAGATGGATCAGCAGCAAAAAGGCCAACGCGGCTGATGCGACGGCTCACTCCCCCGAGCACGTTGCGAATTGGATGGCTGTCTGGGTTGCTAATGGTGGCGATGGTTGCTGCCGGCTGCGGCCACAAGAAGACACGTGTAACGCCGACGGCTACTGCGCCTCCGGTCTATGCGCCGTCGACGCCCGCTCCGAGGAGGCCTTCGGCTGAGCCTCCGGCGAGGGGATCGATTCCGGTGACGCCTGTGCCGGAGGGCGGAATCAGCTCTGAGGATAAGGAGTTCATCCTTTCGCACCGGCCCATTTACAGCGAAGAAGGACGTGCGACCTGGTATACGGCTCGCCGTGGACGCAAGGCGGCGAATGGGCAGGTGTTCAAAGACGAGGCGCTGACAGCAGCACATCGGACGCTGCCCATGGGGTCGCTGATTGTGGTGACGAATCTGAAGACGCGTCAGGCGTCGGCGATGCGTGTAAGCGACCGCGGACCGTTTGTGCCGACGGCGATTCTGGACTTAACGAAGGCGTCGGCGCAGTCGATTGGAATCTGGCCGGGCTCGGCACAGGTGCGGGTGGATGTGTATCAAACGCCAAAACCGATGGAAGTGGGCGGGCGGTGGTGTGTGCAGATCGGGCCCTTCACGAGCGAGCGCAAGGCGATCCGGTTCAAGACGAATCTGATCGACGAGTATGAGGGCGCGAAGGTGATCGAGTTTCCGGGTGAGCGGAGCTACTGGGTGCGGATCAGGCCAGCGGGGGATGACCGCGAGCAGGCGGAGGCGATGGCGAGAAGGCTCAGGCCGGAAGAGGGCGTCGCTTATCTCACTCGCTTAGATTGAGCTCGCATGGGTTGAGCTCGATCGCGGCTGGGCGGGAGTCTTACTCTGTATAGCGCTTGGCCTGGAAGCGGCCCATAGTGACTTTACGAGCTGGGTAGACGATGGAGGGCCAGTGCTTCTCCGGAACCCATTTGCCGTTGGTATCTTCTACTCCGACGGTTTGACCGCATGTCTCGCAGGGATATACGCCCCAACCGGCGCGACTCCGGCTGTTGTTGAGTAGCTGCTGCGTTTCTTCGCTTAGTTTTCCTTCACATGGCTTTGTAAGTATTGGCATAGTCTGTTCTCCGGGCGCGTCGTTGGTGGAAGTAGATGTCCTTGGGGTCGATCAACGAGCGCTAGCCCGCTTCAGGCTGGGGGAGAATACCTTCATCGAAGCCTTACAGATACTTAGATGCAATGAAACAGTCCGGGATAGTTATTCATGCAAATCGGAGATAATTCCCTGCCTGCAGCCGCTAGCTCGTAGCCCGTAGGCCCCTGTCCCTCCAAGCTGAATTGCTCATCGGGCTTCGGATTAAATATCACTCCGGGGCAGGGTAGTAGGGCAGTTTGTCGTTGGTCTCGTTGGCTCGCTTGACGGTTACGTCATCGAAAAGGAGTGCGGGGGCGAGAACGGTTTCAGGTACTTCAGTGGCATAGTTGGCGACCCAAAGGTTTTTGCCGGCGGCGACGACTCCGGAGCGGAGTGCGCGCTGGTCGAGGTCGTCGAGAACTGCTCCGCGAACGAGGGTCCGCTTGCCATCGAGGTCGACGCGATAGAGGAGGCGCGGAGTATTTTCCGTGCCGAGCGTGTCGACGTAGTAGACGGACTTGAGGCTGCGGTCCTTGGCGATTTGAACGAGTCTGGTAGTGAGTTCTTCGTCGGAGAGGCCTTGCTGAGCCGTGATTTTCAAGACGCCGATGGCGGGGCGGGCGGGGCCTGTGAGGCCGGCGCGGGCGTGGCCGTTGGATTCGGGAAAGTCCCGCACGGGAGTGCGACCGATCAGGTAATTCTGCAGGTGGCCGTCGGCGACGAGCTGAACGGTCTGTGCGGGAACAGCTTCATCGTCGACGGAGTAGGAACCGAGGAGGTATTTGCCTTCCCAGGTTTTGAGAGCGGGGTCGTCGACGACGGAGAGGAAGTCGGGCATGATGCGCGCCTTGTAACTGGAAGCGAAAGGCCCGTTGGTGCGTGCTTCGGTGCCGAGCTTGGGGCGCGTGGCGGTAACTCCCGAGGCGAGAAGAGCGTGCAGCGTGTCTGCGCTGGCATCTGCAGAGAGAAGGACGGGACCGTGATATTCCTCTTCAACGATGGGGGCGTTGCGGAGATCGCTGAGCGAGGAGATGAGGGTGACCGAGTGCTTGTGGAATTCTTCGGGGCTATCGAGATCGGAGAGAGAGACGCCGCTGGTTCCATAGGAGCGGTCGAGGTGCATACCGTCGTCGGCCTGCGTGCCTACGCCGATGGACTCTGAGTAACTGCCGGAAGATTTGCGCACGATGGCGCCTTCGCTGGAGGCGATCCAGGTGGTGGTGACGCGGGCGTGGAAAGCTGCGGTGGAGTACTGGATCCGCTGCTGATTTGCGCTGACGCCGGGGTCGGTGCGGTAGATGCCGCTGTCGAGGGCGACGCGGGCGGACCAGGCGTTTTCGTCGACCGCGAGTTTGAGAGGTTCTGCGAGTGAGACGATGGGCTTGGCTTTGCTGAAGTCGTCGGCTTGCGGAGGAGTCTGTACCTGTTTGAGCTCGGCTTGCTTCTGCGCATAGGCGGCGAGGGCAGCTTTATAAGCCTGGTCGGTTCCGGCCCAGAGGGCAGTGCGAAGCGCAATGGGATCGTCGTCGATGGAGGCGAGCTGAATGGCGCCATCGCCGCGCGGGCCGGAGTTGTCAGTTTTGTAGTCGCCGACGCGGACAGTGATGCGAGCGATGCGGGCGTGACCTCGATGCGAGCCCTGGGTATCTCCGAACATGGCACGAGTTTCGAAGTCCTGCACGTCTTCGAGGCGGTACTCGATGAAATAGGGTTTCTCGAACCCGGGAAGCTGAAGGTGGGTCATGCTGCGATCGAGTTCGTCGAGCATGGCTTTCAACACTGGATCCTTCTCCGCATCAGCGCGCATTGTTTGTGCGTATGCAGAGGGTGGCGCGATACCGGCGAAGGAGAGGAGTCCCGCCGCGATGAATGCTGGGAGATGGCGAGAGAAAATCATTGGCCCTCCTTCGTGACTGGAGTTGATGGCGCCCCGGGAATCGATAAGATTGGCGGTCGCTGTGTGCCTTGCTGTTGTCGCTGAGTCTCTATTTCACTGACGAGCATGGCAGGGGCGACGGCGCTGACGGGAACGGTTCCGGATTCGGCGCCGCACTCTCCATTGAAGACTTCGCTTTTCTCGCTGGTGGCGAGGATGCGCTTCATCGCGGCGAGTGGTGTGCCGACGATGCTAACGCCGCGGACAAGTTCGTCAGGGCGGCCATCGACGTATACACGCCAGACAACGAGCGGGATAACCTGAAACGCTTGCGGAGCGCTGCGTGTGGTGACGGCGAACCCCGAGGAGATGTCCTCGAAGTACAGGCCATAGGCCTTGCCCTGTCTCTTTGCCTCTTCGATCAGCTGTTTGCGAAGGTCAGCTTCCGGCTCGGTCTTTGTCGACGTCACAATGAGATTCCCCTGCCGGCCGGTGGGCATGCGTCCGGTCTGGCCACGGCCGTGGCCGTTTGATTCGGCAAAACTGGCGATGGGCAGACGGGACATGAGGAAGGTTTTGAGCACGCCGTTCTGGATGAGGTCGACGCGGCGGGCTTTCTGCCCTTCGTCATCGAAGGCGTAGGTGCCGCTGAGCCAAGTTTTATTGAAAGTGCTGACGGTGGGGTCGTCGGAGACGGAGAGGAAGGGAGGCAGAACTTCTTTGTTCAGTTCTTTGGTAAAGGTCTGGCCTTCTTCGTCGCCGCGTTGGCGCTGGCCCTCGAGACGATGGCCGAGGACTTCGTGGAAGAAGACGGCGGAGGCGCGTCCAGAGAGGATGGCAGGGCCGTTGAAGGGCTCGGTTACGGGGGCTTTGCGAAGCGCTTCGAGGCTTTTGCCGAGTTCGCGTATTCCGGCTTCCATCTGCGCTTGCGAGGGAAGACCGTCGGCGGTTTCGGCTTCGAAAGTCTGGCCTCGGAAAAGGTCCATCCCATCTTCAGCGCGGGTGACGGCGAAGACGACTACTCGAGCCTGCTGATGGGGTGCGACGATGCGCGAGCCCTCGGAGGATGCGTAGTAGTCGGTCTGGTTCTGGACGGTGAGCATGGCGATGTTCTGGTAGACATCGGGAAACTCACGGAAGACAAGGCTGAGGGACTTAATGCGCTGCTCCCAGACTCCACGATCGAGGTCCATGGGCGCGGCGGGACCGGAGACGGAGACTTGCGGCGGCTCCTTACTGAAATCGGGCGAGGAGTCTTCTTCTTTGGCGCGGACCTGGGATTCGGTTTTGACGCGGAGATAGTTGTCGAGCGCGTTGCCGTATCCGGCGTTGGTGGCGAGCCAGAGCGTACGGGAAAGCGCCGCGCGATCGTCGCCAAGAGGCATCTGAAGGCTGTTGACAGCTGAGGCGCGGTGGTTGCCGTGGGTGTTGTCGAGCTTGGGATCGCCGATGCGAACCTGAACGTCGGCCATGCGTACGTGGCTGGTGTTGCTGTCGGCCAGAGCACCGTACTGTGCGCGAATGGAGAGGGCGTTGATGTCGCTGATGGAGTAGCTAATGAAGTAGGGCGGGAGGAGCTTTTCTGGGTCTTTCTGATTGGAGCCGGACTGGTTTGGATTGGGCTTGCCGAGCGAGGTGAAGGCGCGCTGGAGTTCGCCGGTCATGGTGTCGAGGAGGACGGGCGAGGCAGGCACCGCTTCTTTTGCTGTGGCGTGAACTTTCACGCTGTGCTGGGCGGGTGCAGAGAGGACGCACGACAGAATGGCCGTGGATATCGCCATGGCATGCACAGAGACTGCTCGGCGCAGCCCGTGCAAATAGGGACTTCCCGGGAGGGTTTGGAACTTCTGACCTGAAAACATCGGTAAACTTGATTGTCTCAAATTCCTGATTCTCCCGAGGGAAAACTGGTGGCGTTTGTTCATCGGATCGTGATGGCTGGTATTGTGGCCGTTTTGCTCGTGGTGAGCGGGGCCGTTTCCGAGGCGCAGTCGGGCAAGGCAACGTCGGACTCGGCGAGTCGTGCAGCGCAAGCCGATGTGAAGGCGCAACCGCATGCGGAGCAGGCGTATTCTCTGCCGCCTGAGAAGCTTGCGCAGGCAAAGGCGCTGAACAGGATTCGCGTGTGGGTTGCGATTGCCGGGTCGGTGTGGGGGCTCATCGTGCTGTGGGCCTTGCTGGCAACGGGTACGGCTACGCGGTTAGACGTGTGGACGCGGGAAACGCTCAGACCGCGATGGATGCAGGGGATTGGTTTCTTTGGGTTTGTGCTGGTGGTTCTTGCCGTAGCAGATCTGCCGCTGGGGTTAATCGCGCATGCAGCAAGCCTTAAGTATCACGTGAGCGTGCAGCCTTGGGGGGCCTGGTTCGTCGACAACGCGAAGGGGTTGGGAGTTTCGCTGGCGATTGGGGTGCCGGTGGCGCTGTTTCTGAATTGGGTGGTGCGGAAGTCGCCACGGCGGTATTGGATATGGATATGGCTCATCTCCTTGCCGCTGATTCTGATCGGGACGTTTCTCGAACCGCTGGTGATCGATCCGATCTTTAACAAGTACTCATCGCTGAACGCGACGCATCTGGGGCTGGTGGCGAAGCTGGAAGAGGTGGTGGCGCGCACAGGGACGCGGATTCCGCCAAGCCGGATGTTTCTGATGAAAGCCAGCGAGAAGAGCAACGGAATTAACGCGTACGTGACGGGGATCGGGTCGAGCAAGCGGTTTGTGATGTGGGATACGACGATGGACCGGATGCCCGATGACGAGATCATGTTCATCTTCGGGCACGAGAGCGGGCATTATGTGCTGAACCATATCCCCAAGGGGCTCGCACTGACGATGGTGGGGCTACTGTTCCTGTTTTGGGCGTGCGCGCATCTGGCAGAGGGTATGGTCAGGCGGTTCGGACATCGCTGGAACGTGAGCGCGATGGCAAGCCGGACGGGGTTCATGGTGCTGTTTTTTGCGCTTTCTATCGGGAACTTTGTTTCGACTCCGGTTGGGAACACGATAAGCCGGCACTTCGAGCACGAGGCGGATGTGTACGGGCAGGAGGCGATTCACGGGTTGGTGGCTGATCCGCAGAAGACGGCGGTATCGGGGTTCAACCACATGGGCGAGGCGTGGCTGGAGGATCCTGATCCGAATGCGTTTGTGGAGTTCTGGATGGGTAGCCATCCTTCGGTGCAGGAGCGGGCGCGGTTTGCGGAACGCTATGATCCGTGGGCGAATGGGGGGCGGGGAGAATTCTTCGAGAAATAGGAGTGCAATGTAGTTGCTGAGAAGGGTGGTCAGACCTGATCTGAGACTTCGTCGCGCCGCAAGCTGGAATCCAATAAGATAGAGAAGCATGGTGGCTCTTCCCCTCTTCTCCTCATTCTTTGCGAAGGCTGCAGGCTCGGTTTTGATGGCCGGAGCTGGGGCTGTTGCTGTCATTATCTGGCGGCTGCGGGAGACACGGACGGCGGTTTCGCTGAGGAAGATCATTATTCCTCCCCTGGGAATGGCGACGGGGTTCTCGATGTTTGTAGATTCCGCCTTTCGAGTGCCGTGGACGTGGGCGCTGACAGCGTTCCTGACGGGCGCACTGATTCTGGCCTGGCCTCTGCTGCTGACTACACGACTGGAGCGGCAGGGCGAGACGGTCAGAATGAAGCGGTCCAGCGCGTTTTTGGGTGTGATCCTGGTGCTGGCCGCAATCCGGTTTTTTGCACGAGGGTATTTCGATACCATCCTGACGGCGCAGCAAACAGCGGGAATTTTCTTTATCCTTGCGTTCGGCATGATCCTGATATGGCGGGCGAAGATGCTGGTCGATTACAGGCGTCTCACGGCTGGTCTCCAGGCCAGCGCGGCCTGAAGGGTCATGTTTGGCGACTTTCACACTCGGAGAACCGAAGAATGCAATTCCTAACGCTCTCGCGCCGGCGGACGGATGCGTTTCCGCCGGAGGCCTTTACTGCTGAACTGATTGCGCACGAGGCGCAGCGGGTGAAGGAGATGTATGTCACGGGGCAGCTGCGACAGATCTGGAAGCGTGGCGATACGCCGGGTGCGGCGATCCTCTGGGAAGCAGGCAGCGAGGCGGAGGTTCGCGACGCGGTGGCAAGCCTTCCGATCGCCAAGGCGGGAATGCTTGAGCTAAGCGCAATCCTGCCGCTTGAACCCTATGCGGGGTTTGGCCCATCAAAATAGGGCCGGTACGCGGGTTGCGGGATAAAACACTGTCTTTTCCTCATTCAACGAGGAGCTTGAGCAGGTCGTACACTGTAGCTTCGTTTGTTTTGCTCGAAAGGAGCTTTCGTTTTTATGGCTTATCCCGCAAATTACCGCTACACGAAGGAACATGAGTGGATCTCTCTCGACGGAAAGATCGGCACCATCGGAATTACGGATTACGCACAGAATTCACTGGGCGATATTGTCTACGTGGATGTGCCGAAGGTGGGGGATTCGGTGACAGCGAACAACTCATTCGGGTCGGTGGAGAGCGTGAAGGCGGTCAGCGATCTGTTTTCGCCGGTGAGCGGGACAGTTTCGGCGATTAATGAAGAGTTGAAGACGTCGCCGGACAAGATCAACGAAGCTCCGCACGATACATGGATCATCAAAGTGGAGCTGGCGGATACGTCGGAGTTTGAAAAGCTGCTGGATGCGGCGGCGTACGAGAAGTTTGTGTCGGAAGAGACCGGCGCGTAGCGCGCCACAGCTGCTAGCTCCTAGCTTCTAGCTGCTAGCTTCCGTCTTTGCAGATCAAGTTCGATCCACCCGCTTCTGGCTTGAGGCTAGAAGCTAGAGGCTAGAGGCTAGTAGCTCAGATGCGTTATCTACCCAAATCTCCGGCTGAGCGCGAGCAGATGTTGAAGGCCATCGGCGCGAAGGCTATCGATGATCTGTTTGCCATCATTCCGGCGGAGTATAGACTCACGCGCGATCTCGATGTGCCGCGGCAGCAGGGCGAGAGCGAGATCGTTTCCTACTTCAAGGCAGCAGGGCAGAAGAACGCGACCGACTACGCGAGCTTTCTGGGCGCGGGCTGCTACCGGCATTACAGGCCCGTGGTGATCGATTCGCTGGTGCAGCGCGGGGAGTTTCTGACCAGCTACACGCCTTACCAGGCGGAGATCACGCAGGGGACGCTGCAGGCGATCTTTGAATTCCAGACGATGATTGCCGAGTTGACCGGCATGGATGTGGCGAACGCCAGCATGTATGACGGGTCGACGGGCGCGGCCGAAGCGGTGCTCATGGCGATGCGCGTGACAGGACGGCAGAAGGCCGTGGTTGCGTCCACGGTGCATCCGGAGTATCGCGAGGTGCTGCAAACGTACCTGCGCTATCGCGATCTGCCAACTGCCGAGATCGGATATGTAGCGCAGACGGGGCGCGTCGATATGAATGCGCTTGCGGCCGGGGTAACAGATGAGACCGCAGCCGTGCTGGTTCAGAGCCCGAATTTCTTCGGGGTAATTGAAGACATTCCGGCGATTGCAGAGATTGCACACAAGAAGGGCGCTCTGCTGATCGTGTCGATTGCCGAAGCCGTTTCGCTGGGGATTGTGCGACCTCCGGTTGAGGCGGACATTGTGAGCATGGAGGCGCAGTCGTTTGGTGTTGCGCTGAGCTACGGTGGTCCGTTCTGTGGAGTGATCGCGGCGAAAGAGCAGTATCTGCGTCAAATGCCGGGACGGCTTGCGGGACAGACAGTCGACGGCAATGGCAATCGTGGATTTGTGCTGACGCTGTCAACGCGCGAGCAGCATATCCGGCGTGAGAAGGCTACTTCGAATATCTGCACCAACCAGGCATTGGTTGCGCTGATGGCGACGATCTTTCTGACGGTGTACGGGAAGGAAGGGATTCGGGAACTGGCGGAGCACAATCTGGCGAAGGCGGCGTATGCGGCGAAGACCCTGAGCGCACAGCCGGGAGCGAAGCTGCTGTTCAAGGATTCACCGCGATTCCATGAGTTCGTGCTGCACACGCAGGAGCCGTCGGCGCAGTGGAGTCAGCGATTGCTGGACGAGAAGATTGTCGGCGGGCTCGACCTTGGCCGCTGGTATCCGGAGTTGAAGAATGCGACGCTTTGGTGTGCGACGGAAGTGACGGCGCGGGAGACGATCGATCACGCGGCGAAGGTGCTGGCAGCAGCGCCGGTGGAGGCGTAGGGATGGCGGCGACAGTGGAACAGATTGAGCGAAAGACATTGGGGAAGGTCCGGCCGCATCAGACGCAGAACGAAGGGCTGGTGTTTGAGAAGTCAGCGCCGGGCAAGCGCGGGTACAAGCTGCCGCCGTTGGATGTGCCTGAGGTAGACGCAAAGGCAGCGCTTGGCGCGGCCTATCGCGAGGAGAAGGCTGGGCTGCCGGAACTGAGCGAAATCGAGATCATCCGCCACTTCACGCGGCTCTCGACGTGGAACTACGCAATCGATCTGGGGATGTATCCGCTGGGGTCGTGCACGATGAAGTACAACCCGCGCGTGAACGAGTACGTGGCCCGGATCGAGGGCTTGGCGGATGCGCATCCTTATCGGCCGGAGTCTCTGGCGCAGGGAATTCTTGAAGTGATCGATCTGCTGCAGCGCTGTCTCATCGAGATCACCGGTATGGACGCAATCACGCTGCAGCCAGCAGCGGGCGCGCATGGCGAGTTCACCGGGATTCTTTTAGTCCGCGCGTGGCACGAGTCGCGCGGGAATGCGCGGCGCAAGATCATCATCCCGGATTCGGCGCACGGGACCAATCCTGCGACCGCGGCGATCTGCGGCTACCAGGTAGAGAATCTGAAGTCGAATGCGCAGGGCGGAATCGATCTAGAAGCTCTGGAGCGGCAGGTGGATGAAGACACCGCGGCGCTGATGCTGACTAATCCTTCGACACTGGGCGTCTTTGAAAACGAGATACACAAGATCGCCGACATCCTGCATGCGAAGGGCGCGCTGCTCTATATGGATGGCGCGAACATGAATGCGCTGGTGGGGAAGGTGCGGCCCGGGGACTTTGGGGTCGATGTGATGCACCTGAACCTGCATAAGACGTTCTCAACGCCTCATGGCGGCGGCGGTCCGGGATCGGGGCCGGTGGCTTGCAAGGAGTTTCTGGAACCATTTCTGCCAACGCCGGTGCTTGTTCGCAGGGTAGAGTCCGCGTCCCAGGTTCCCAAAGGCGAGGGACCTGGGGCACCCAGTGTCTCGTTATATTGGGAGTTCAACCGGCCGCAGTCTGTGGGGCGGGTGCGGGCCTTCTATGGGAACACCGGGATGTTTATTCGCGCACTGGCATATATTTTGGCGAACGGGCCGGACGGGCTGCGGCAGACGACCGAAGACGCCGTACTGAATGCGAACTACATCCGCAAGAACCTGGAAGAGCTGTACGATTTGCCGTACAAGACGCCGTCGATGCACGAGGTTGTGTTCAGCGACAAGCGGCAGGCGGCGAAGGGCGTAAAGACGGGTGATATTGCGAAGCGGCTGATTGACTACGGATTCCACCCGTATACGGTCAGCTTTCCTCTGATCGTGCACGGGGCGCTGATGATTGAGCCGACGGAGAGCGAGTCACTTGAGGAACTGGATCTCTTCATTGATGCCATGCGTTCGATCGCGAAAGAGGTGGAGGAGACGCCGGAACTGGTGAAGTCGGCGCCACACTCGACCCGGGTTTCGCGACTGGATGAGGTGCAGGCGGCGAGAAAGCCGGCGCTGCGCTGGCGCCCCGAAGCCAAGTAATTGGCTCGAGGGTGTGACAGCTAAGTTGAAGCCAGTGTGCGGATAAGGCAAATCGATGCTCTCGGGTGTACTTCGCAGGTAACTCGGCGTATGTGACTTTCACCCTTTTCCGAGTTACTGCAAGAGGCCCGTAAACAGCGGCTATCCTGCACATTTTCATTGCTTTCGATTCCGAGTAAATCAGATAATCAAGTCTCTCAAGGCTGGTTGTATTTGAGCGCGGCACGTGATGCCACTGCAGCGGAGAACGTAGCGCGGGGACCCAGGTGTAGGACGTGGCCGGCGGGTTATGCAATTTCTCGGGCAAGTCAGCAAGGTTCGATGAGGAGCCTGTCAAGCGATGGAACGCGGCAGGGAGGTCTACCGATGATGAAGCTGTTTCGGAATGAAGAGGGGCAGACGCTGGTGATTACGGCACTGCTGATGTGCATCCTGATGGGGTTCATGGCCCTAGCGATTGATATGGGAGTCAGCTTCAGAACCCAGCGACAGGTGCAGACGCAGGCTGACGCTGCTGTGATCGCTGCTGCGCTGTGCGCCACGTACGGTGGGCAGTACTGTACGCGATTCGGCGGAACTGATGTGAACAGCGTCGCCAATGGTGCCGCGACTGCGAACGGAATGCCGACCAATGCGAACATCTCAGTGGCAGCCGCGACCTATGGTCAGCACCTGAATGGCTACTACGAAGTGATCATCAAGCAGCCAAGCGCGACTCCCTTTATTGGGACTTTTGCGGGGCTGTTTGCGGGAGGATCGGCGGGGGGCTACAACCCAATGACCATAGGCGCCCGTGCCGTGGCCGGATTGGTTCCGGGCACGACGTGCCTGTACGTGCTAAATGAGACTGCCGACAACTCGCTCTACGTGAAGGGCGCAGCGCAGATAAGTGCCCCTTACTGCTCAATCCAGGTCAATTCCAGCTCACCGAGCGCCGTCTGTACGACCGGTAATAGCGCGACCATCAATTCAGGGCAGATTCTGGTGGTTGGATCGCAGGGCAGCGCAGGGAACTGCAACCAGACCCAGAGCAACGTACAAAGTGGGGGCGGATCGGCAAACGATCCGTTGGCCGGTATGACGATGCCTGATCAGGGCTGCGATTCAACCAATACGTTCGGTTGGAGTAGTCCCGCGTCAGTAACAGTGACCCTTTCCCAGAGCAGCGGTTCTCTGATATTGACTAACACCTCGACAGGCGCGACCCAGGCCGTTACTCCGAAGTCCTATTCGCCCACGGGTGCTGGAGGTCCATCCACGAATCTGACTTGCTTCAGTGATACCAACGTGAAGCTCATTAGTGATTTGGGTACTGACACCAACTCGGCGTGGGTGTTCCAGCACGGCTTGAATGTCGCCGGAAACACTTTCCTTACTATCAATGGAACGACAGAGATCCAGGGTGGCGACTTCCAGGAGGCCAATACAAACCTCTTCATCAATGGCCCAACTGGTGCTGCAACCGACCAACCCTATACCGCCATGGCGCTGCTGGTGCCATCTACGCAGGTAACATGTCCCAGTTCAGTCACCTCGATGGGAACAGTACCGGCTGGCGATGGATGTCTGAACCTCCAGTTCGGCAGCGGCGGCAGCCCGAACCAGCTTTCGAACAAGTGCTCTTCCGGCTCCAACACGCCCGGAATCGTCGGCACCGTCTACGCTCCCAAGGACGTCCTCTATATGCAGGACAACGGCGGGTGTTTGTCGGTGGTCAACATCATTGCTGACGAGGTCTGGAATAAGAGCGGCGATCTGGAGATTTACAACTACAACCTCGCGTACACGACCTCGCCACTAGATGTTGTGCGGCTCGTCGAGTAAGGAGCGCACAGGATGAGCAGCAAAGCATTCAATCGGTGGTTGCAATGGCTTCGGTCTTGCGAATCTGGTTCTGCCATGGTGGAGACAGCGCTGACATTCCCCCTCTTCGTAGCCTTGCTTTTGGGAGCAGTAGAATTGGGGGATTTGGCTTATAGGGCGAACGAGATTACAAATGCCGCCAGATCCGCTGCGCAATACGCGGCTTCGACGGGGGGTGGGTATACGGATTGCGATGGAACGGTGCCGAACAATACGACCCACACGTGTACTTCGTCTCGCGGTATTTACATTACGGCACAGAAGGATGCACCTCTTGTGAAGAGGTCGTGCACCAACTTTACAGTCGAGGCATCGACTTCTTGCGTCTGTTCCGATAACACCGCCTGCACTTTTTCAGCAGGATCGGCCGGATATGCTTGCGCCAAGAAACCTGTGATCGTGGTTTCTGTTCACACGTCGGCACAATGTTCACCGGCTGCATCTGTTCCTAATCTTTTTCCATTGGGATCTGTATTCACGATCAACGGGTACTCCCAGCAGGAGGTCACATTTTGAGAGCGAACTTGATCAAAACTGACTTCTCATCGGTGTTGCGCGCGCTTCGGCGTGGGATGACAGGAAGCCGCCGCGAGGACGGTAGCTCGATGGTCGAGATGGCGCTGGTCTGTGCTTTCGTCTATCTGCCGATGCTGTTCGGCATTTTTCAGGTGGCATACGGACTCTACATCTATAACTTTGTCTGCAGCGCCGCGCACCAGGCGACTCGGTATGCCGCAATACGCGGCTCGAACTCCTGCATCATCCAGAGCAATTTCGTGAATTGCAATCTCAACCCAACCGGCTCCACGAACACACCGAGCGGTGCAGGAACACCGCTCCAGAACTATGTGCAAAGCCTTAGCTTGATGGGCATCAACCAGAGCAAGTTGACGGTTACTCCAACCTGGTTCGGCAGATTAAATGACAGTTCCGGTGGTGGTTTCTCGGTTGCCAGCTGGGATACGCCGTGCACTACTGCTGGTTGTAATGCCATTGGAAATGCGGTGCAGGTTGCAGTCACATACAACTTCCCACTGAACATTCCATTCTGGGGAAACAAGACGCTTCCCATCACAGGCGTTTCGAAAATGATGATCAGCGAGTAGGGGTAGGGCGCGCACTCTGTCTGCTGCGCCCCTCTGATCTCGAAATCGGGTTGTCCACTTCAGCGGTAACGTACCTAGGGTAACCTCTGTTCAGCTGATTTTCTATACCTGCAAGTAATTGTCGTAACTCGCTCAGTAATTAGTCCCTTAGTGGCATTGTGGCGCTTCGGAAACAGGTAGAAAGTGTTTCCTGCAGGCGCTTTTCGTGTTGTCAGGGACGATGTCCCGGTAATACCTCCGAGCAAAGCTGGTCCCGAAGAGCCTGAATACCGAGACGATAGGTTGGTCTCTCCCCAGGCTGACGATCCGACGGTGCATATGCGTGAGACGAGCAGTTTTTGTGCGCTGGAGGTGGTGGATGAGGCTTTCACGGTCTCTCTTTTTGAAATCGCTGCAGAACGAGAAGGGCCAGGTCCTGGTGATGACTGTGTTCTGCATGGCCATGCTGATCGGCATGCTGGGACTTGCTGTCGATGTGGGCGTGCTATTTCATGCGCGGAGGCAGATGCAGTCGGTGGCCGATGCTGCCGCAATGGCGGCCGCCACGGAGATGTTCTACAACGGATCGACCAATGTCGACGCCCGCGCGAAGGCTGCTGCGAAGGCAAACGGCGTGGATAGCGATGTCAGCGGCAACACGGTAATCGTGACCGCATCGCCGACGCTGGCCGGCGGCGTGGCGTGTGCGGCCTGCGTGAAGGTGCAGGTTGCAAAACCAAACCCGACAATCTTTATGCAGACGATGAGCAGCTTGTTCTTCGGCACGCATAACTACAGTTCCGTGAACGTGTCGGCTGCGGCTGTGGCGGGATATCCAGGAAGTTCGAAGACCTGCATGTACGTCATGGATCCCGACAGCTCGAGTTCTCTCTGGATTCATGGAGCGGCCGACATCAATGCCCCGGGCTGCACGGTGTATGTGAACTCGGACGATCCGGGTGCGCTGTGCGTGACGGGCAATGCGGGCAAATCGGACATTGCCAACATCGCCGTGGTTGGGGGGCAGGATGGCAAGGGAAACTGCAAAGGCGATCCGGGCGCTCCGGTGAACACTGGCGTCGTGCCGCAGACCCCCGCTATTGCTAACCAGGGAATCCCTGACAATCCGGATCTAGATTGCTCGAGCGTGACCGACCTGGCTGCAAGCGGGGGAAAGATCACCGGTTCCTACAACACGAACGGTTCGCAGAACACCTACTACTGCTTCACGAATTCCACGAAGGGCAAAAGCGGTGCGATTACCCCGGTGACCCTGAAGGACGCAACGCTGGGGCCCGGCGTGTACGTGTTTCAGACCGGAGTAACCGTGAGCGGCAACGTGAAGGTGGGGGTTGGAAGCGGCACGCAGACGACGAAGGGGAAGGGCGCAACCATTGTCGTGACAGGGACGGGCGCGTTCGACAGTTCCACGGCGTCGATGTTCAGCGTATATGGACCCACTGATGGCGTGTACAACGCGGTGGCGCTTTATCAGCCGTTCTCGGATAAGCAGCCAATGATGCTGCAGTTCGGCAGCAGCGGTTCCGATTTCATTGGGGCTGTGTATGCGCCAGGGGCGGCGGTCACTTTGCATGATCAGGGCGGTTCGGTGAATGCGACGAATCTGATCGTCGGCGATATCTATGTAAATGGGACGATCAATCTCACCGACTACAGCGCCTTGAATCCCGTCACAACGCCGTTCCTGCAAATCACGCTGGTGGAGTAGAGGAGCCGAGATGATGAGAAGGATATTGAATCGTTGGGGTTGGTCACCGGTGGGTGGAAGTTCGGAAGAGGGATCGGCGCTGGTGGAACTGGCTCTGTCGTTGCCGGTGCTTCTGATTATGCTGCTGGGCGCGGCAGAATTTGCGAGACTCGCGTACGCGTCGATCGAGGTAGTGAACGCGGCGCATGCGGCGGCTGTATTTGCCTCATCGAGCCATGCTGCTCTGAGTGATTCAACCGGGATCACCAATGCAGCCGGCACGGATTCCGGGAACCTGACGGGTTCAAACGCGATCCAGGTGACGTCCGTGTCGACGGCTTGCGCCTGCTCCGATACGAGCGTCTCGCCGACGAGCTGTTCCGATAATTCAACGTGCTTCAATGCACGCGCGGGGATGATCACGACGGTTACGGTGCAGACCAAGTCGACGTTCTCTCCGGTAATCCGGATGCCGGGAAGCGCAATGAGTTTCAATCTGTATGGCAATTCGAGCCAGGTGGTCTCGAACCAATGAATACGAGGCGTAGGCATCGGGCAGGAATCGTTGCAATCGTGCGGAGACTTCGAGCCGCTGGGGAAGAAGGATCATCTCTTGTGGAAATGGCGCTCTCGTGCCTGATCCTGATTCCCTTTCTTTTCGGAATCGTGCAGTTGTCAATCGGGCTTTATTGCTATCACTATGCGTCGGATGCGGCGAGGGAAGCTACGCGGTGGGCGATTGTACGCGGAGCAAATTGCGGCAAGCTGTTCAGCGCGGCATATTGCTCGCCGACTGACGCGAGCGGAACGGGCGCAACCGAGAATGATATTGCGCAGTATGTGAAGGGTCTTGGATACCCTTACTCAGGGAGTGTGACAACCACCACTGAATGGTGTACGGCGGGAGGCTCTCCAGCCACCTGGACGAGTTGTTCGACGGTTAAGAACGGGAACAATGTCACCGGCAATCAGGTGAAGGTGACGGTATCGTATGCGTATCCGCTGATCATTCCGTTTATCAAGAAAAACACGATCAACATCAGCAGCGTTTCTAGAATGGCGATTGTTCAATAACGGGTTGTAGAAGGCCGAGCGGCGGAAAGTAGAGCGTCGGCCCGCTGGAGCTGCTCTGCGGGTATCTCGAGCGCTCCGAGGTTACGTTACGTTACGGCAGGCCTGCCAATTGGCCTTAGGAATCCATACTTAAGTAATCGTAAAGTAATCAAAAGGCCTTGTTTGGCATCTACTTACTTCCTAGAATTCACACACGTTCCGCTTTTCAGGGCTCTGCAGGAAATTCGCGAGTTGCGCTGTACGTTGGCGCGGATTCTGTGCGGAATGCGGACGGCAGCGGAGTTAAATCCCGTCGTTGTGTGAAGGAAGTGCATGAAAATTCTTCGCGAGGAAGATGGCCAAACGCTTGTGATGACGGCGCTTTGCGCAACAGTGCTGATCGGATTCATGGGGCTGGCGGTCGATGTAGGCGTGCTATTTCACGCGAAGCGCAACCTGCAGACTGCTGCTGACGATGCCGCCATTGCGGCGGCGCTGAATTATCAGTTTGTACTCAATGGAGATCCGACCGCTGCCGCGAAGGCGGCCGCATTGAAAAACGGCGTGGCAGGCAGTTATGTGACGGTGCTCTCCTCGCCGACAACCGGCTACCACCAGGGGCTTGGGTTCTTTGAGGTTCGCGTGGTGCAGCCGCAGGTCGCGTTTCTGGCAGCCGTACTTAAGAAGCCTCTGATCAATGTGGGGGCAAGGGCCGTGGCGGGTGTCACGCCGGCTTCGGCGTGCATGTACGTGCTAAATACGAAAGATGCGGATAGCTTCAAGATCAAAGGCAACGCGACGGTTACCGCGAATGGCTGCGGAATTCAGGTGAACTCAACCAGCCCCTCGGCGTTCTGCGACGGCGGCAGTGCGACGATCGCTTCCCCGTATGTGAGGCTTGCGGGTGGCCAGGACACAAGCGGCGGATGTAACAAGGCGCCCGGCTCAACGGTGTTTAGCGGGTATCCCACGCAAACCGATCCATTTGTAAACAAGACCTGGCCGTCGTTGAGCGATTGCAACTCAGGCACCAACGTGATTAGCGCTGCGACCGTCAACAGTTCCACTCCTGGTCTCGCGAGTTCCAAGACCATTAGCATGGCGGATGGTACGTCGTACCAACTGACGTGCTTCTCAAGCCCAAACGTGACCTTAAGCGGGCCGTTAACGCTGGGAGACAGCAGCGATAAGCCGGCGAGGGTCTTCCTCTTCGAGAACGGCGTGAACATCACTGGCTCCGTGACCGTGAAGGGAACAATCGACAATTATCAGGGAACATTCAACAACCAGAACGGGCAGCTGAATATCACGGCACCGGCGGACAAGCAAGCGACCTTCAATGCGCTAGCCATTGTCCAGCCCCAAACAAACACGACCGGGCAATGCCAAGACGGCAGTCTCAGTAACTACGTCAGCAGTTTCAGCCCGCAGCCGCCTTGCCTTCAGGCCCAGTTTGGCTCCACGGGGGAAAACCTGGACGGCTACATCTATGCCCCTACGTCGGTTACCTACCTGCAGGACCAGGGCGGTGGTGTTACGGCTGGTGGTCTCATTTCCCTTGACGTCTATATCAACAGCAAGCTGACGCTCACGAACAGCTACAACGTTGTGCATGCAGCTACCACGCCGCTGTCGAAAGTGACGCTGGTCGAGTAACGGAGAAAGATGATGAAGATTGGATCTCTGAAGATTGCGAAAGCTTTACGGGGCGAGGGCGGCCAGGCACTGGTGGAAACAGCTCTGACGCTGCCGATGCTGGCCCTGATGTTGCTTGGCGCATTTGAATTCTCGCGTGTTGCTTATGCGGCGATTGAGGTCACCAACGCGGCTCGCGCGGCCGCGCAGTATGGCGCCATGAATGGGGGCGGATTTCTGGATACAGACGGGATGCTCGCTGCTGGGAATGCCGACGCCGGGAATCTGAACAACGGGCTAAGCTGGGTGTCTGGATACCCTACTGTCGCCTGCTCCTGCAGCGGAACCACTCAAGATGCCAGCTGTCCGTCAGGCAAGACCCCATCGGGCTGCACCGGATCGCAATTGATGGTCACGGTCAGTGTGCAGATGAAGTATCAGATCACTTCGATACTCAAGGTGCCTGGGTTCCCTACCACCTACACGGTTTACGGCACCGCATCTCAGGGACTGTTGCAGTAAGGAACTGAAATGAAGAGAAGCCAGAAGAAAGATTTTCCTGTGGGACGAGCGATCCATAAACGTGGGTGCGCCTGGCGCTTCGCGGCGGCAACGTTCAAAGGGGTGCTGCGCGAAGAAGGCTCCTCGCTTGTGGAGATGGGGCTCGCGGCCGTAGTGGCCTTCATGTTCCTGTTCGGGATCGTGGAAACGTCGTACGTGCTCTATTCGTACAACTATGTTTCTAACGCAGCGCGCGATGCCAGTCGGTATGCGGCGATTCGCGGGCCGAACTCGTGCAACGACGCGAACGTCACTCCGTTTCCTGACTGCGGGCTGAAACCCACGAAGTTCTCGTCCACGACAGATCCGTTGAACAATCCTCTATTGGCGTATGTGGAGGGGATGGGGTATCCGGGTTTGAATCCGAGCAACACGTCGCTCGAAGTGAAATACATGGTGGCAACCAAGACGTCGGCAGGATTGACAACGTGGGCTTACGACGCGACCTGCAGCAGCACGTCCGATGCGGATTCAAACGGCAATGCGTGCAATAACGTTGGGAACATGATTAACGTCAAGGTGATGTATAGGTTTCCGTTGAGTATTCCATTTTGGAAGAACGTGACGGTGCCGGTTGGCAGTACCTCGCAAATGATGATTTCTGAATAAGCTCAGCCAGACGGCCGGCGGGAGACTGAGTGTTCGGTGCCCGCGCTGTCATCCCTAACGCTGCTGAGGTTGGCCCCTTCTCTTTGAGTTGGGGCCTTCTCGTTTCTGCGGGGTACAGTTCAGGACCGGGCTATATGCGGGATTCCCACAGACGTGTGCCACTTATCCTGCCTTGACCGGAATTCGCGGCGACGCCACTCTTAAGGTATGGCCACCCTGCCTGATCTGACATCTCTTGACGCGGGGCTGCCCGCGAATATCGACGCCGAGAAGACGATTCTGGGCGCGATCCTGCTCGACAATTCGTTTCATTCGGAGGCGGCGGAGAAGCTTGAGGCCGACGACTTCTCGCTGGATTCCCACAGGCGCATCTTCCTGCGCATGAGCGACCTGATGAACGAGCAGCGGGCGGTGGATATCGTCACCCTCTCGCATGAGCTGTCGCGCTACAAAGAGATCGAGTCAGTGGGCGGCGTGGCGTACCTGGCGTCCCTGACAGAGGGTTTGCCGCTTCGGCCGGTGATCGAGGACTACGTCCGGATCGTCAAGGACAAGAGCCTGCTGCGGCGCCTGATGCTGATCTGCTCGGCGGCGATTGCGCGCGCAGCCGATCAGAGCGAGACGGCGCTCGAGGTGATCGGCGCAGCCGAGACGGCGCTGCTCGAGGTGAGCGAGAAGGGTGTCTCGGGCGGACTGGTTGCACTCGATCGTATCGTGGCCGACTCGTTCGGTTCGATTGACAACCTCTATAACAACAGCCGGGCAGTAACGGGGCTGGAGACTGACTTCACCAAGCTTGACGAAAACACGAGCGGGCTGCAGAAGGGTGAACTGATTATCATCGCGGCGCGGCCGTCAATGGGCAAGACCGCATTTGCCATCAACATTGCGCAGAATGCCGCGGTGAATCACAACGCGATCGTGGCTGTATTCAGCCTGGAAATGAGCAAGGAGTCGCTGCTGCGACGCATGCTGGCATCGCAGGCGTGGGTGGATCAGCGGGCGTTGCAGACAGGCTTTATCCGGCGCGAGGATCACGACAAGCTGGTTCGCGGACTGGAGCAGCTTGTGGAATCGCGGCTGTTCATCGATGACACGGCGGGGATTTCGCTGGCTGAAATGCGCGCCAAAGCAAGACGAATGCGCCAGACGCTGGGAGGTCTTGACCTGGTGGTGGTGGACTATCTGCAACTGATGAGCGCAACGCTGCCGAGCGCGGGCGGAAAAAGATATGAGAACCGCACGCAGGAAGTATCGGCGATTTCGCGCGGATTGAAAGCACTGGCGAAGGAACTGGATGTGCCGGTGGTAGCGCTTTCTCAGCTGTCGCGTGCGAGTGAGCGGCGCGGCGATGACAAACGGCCGATGCTGAGCGATCTGCGCGAGTCAGGTTCGATAGAACAGGATGCGGACGTCGTGATGTTCATTCATCGCGAGGCGTACTACAACCGCGACGAAGAGATGAGCGAGTCAGACCGCGCGAAGTCGGAGATTATTATTGCCAAGCAGCGCAATGGCCCGACGGGAACTGTGCATCTGAACTTCATCTCGCGGTATACGCGGTTTGAAAACGCCGACATGACGGCGGAGATGTAATCGAATGCTCGCAGTCAGACCTCATTGATAATAATGAGCACCACGCGGCCAGCAATGTACTCGCCGGGATTGGCATGGGTAGGAACTTCGAGTAGATTCGCTCGGATCTCGCTGTTCGCCGCTCGGATGATAAGGTGGGTTCCGATTCTGTCGATGTAGCGGAGCATTACCTGTGCACCGTCGCGCATTACGTAGAGGTTTGGCCGCAACGGATCGAAAGCCTGAAGGGAGTTGTAGTGCCTATCGATGACTGCTATGGCGCCCTCATAGTCGCGCCTGTTCATGGATTCGGCGCCATTGCGATCGATGCGGACGGCTACGAATCTGCGCCAGGATCGTCTCGATGGCACGCAGCGGGCTAAAAGCGAGCGCACCTGCTTGTGCGACAGAGTGAGCCACATCTCCGCCGCTCGCGGTCCGATCTCAGGCTGAAATAGTGCGGCGGAGTGCGAAATTACGGGCACCGCAATGTCACTCAATTGGCGTGAATGAAGGTGCTGGCCGAAATCGACCAGATCCCCCGTGGTGAGATCGAGAGCTTCCAGGATGCGATCAGCGGCGCTGGATGAAAGGCGGCCATGGGCATGCAGGAACTTTGACAGGTGAGACTTGCTCAGACGGGTTTGCCGGGAAAGTTCGCTGTTGGTCAGATCGCCGCGCTGAATTCTGCGGAGGCACTCTGTACGAAGGCGTTCATAGGTCTTTGAAAAGTTCATCTGTGGAATGTCCACTGGCAGGCAACAGCAGCTTTGGCATTTGTTGGGTGATAGGAAACTGTTTTGGACTGATTTGCCTTCATTTCTGGAACTCGCTTGCTAAGGCTTGGCGCTTGAATGAAGAGATGCGGGTCTGGCGTGTTGACCCTGAAGATACGTCAGCCTAGAGTGGGTTTACTGAAACTCGGACAGTTTGAGACATTCTCCGGGATGCGGAGCCCTCGGGCAATCAGACGGGGGTGGTAGCCTCCGGTTCCGGATGCCGCGGGATGAGGCCGCAAAGGCATGTGCCCGCAAAACGGCCGAGTTGTTTCCAGAAGCTGCGCGCTTATCGTAATGACTGTATTCCTTCGAGCAACGGCAGTAAGTGCAGAACAGGGCAGCAGAACCCTGCGTGCGGATGCCGCGCTCCTTTCAACCCGCCAAGCAGAGGCGAACCAACTGGGGTGGTGGGAGAAAGTCTTTATTCGGCCTTGTGATGGAATTCACTATTACATCGAAAATATGCGAAGGGTGCGGCTGCGTGTGGTTTCGCCCTTTGAATCATGGATCTGTATATTGCACTGATTGCCGCGGTAAATTCGAAACGTTTCCGAATCCAGCAACTCGCAAAAAGCCAGGGCGTCCCAAGAAGGTGGCCAAGATCTGGGCTGTGGCTTCAGCAGAGGGAGGCGCTCTATGAGTGCAGCTTTGCAACTGCCGATGATCTGGGCGTCCGTGAATATCAATCAAGAAGGAGAAATCGAGAAGCGGGGCCCTTCGAAGTTCGTTACCCGCACAGTATCTGAATTTGAGAAGGACGAGAGCCTGCCGGAGATCAGTCTCGCGTTCTATCGCAAACATACGGAAAAGATGCTGCAGAGATATATGTATGCATCAGTGCTGGTGGGCCGGGCTCCGGCGATGCTCGGGGAACCGATAGCACGCGGATGGGCGTCGTGCCGGCGCGTGAAGACGTTTGAAGACGCAGTGATTTTTGTGCTGGATGTGGAGCGCTGTCTGGATCGGCTCGGGGTATTCGATCGCGAGTTGCTGAGCCGAATAGCGCTGCAGGAGTACACCCATGCGGAGGCGGCGGACCTTCTGGGCTTCAGCGTGCGGGCCATCTCGTACAAATATCCTATGGCGCTCGACCGCCTCACAGAACTGCTGCTCAAGGCGGGGCTCCTGATTCTTCCAAAGGACTAGAGTTGCTGGAAGTGTGATTGCGGAGGGGAGCATCGGAGAAGCTCCCCTTTTGCATGAGAGTGAGAAGTCTCAGGGAGCGAGCCCAACCAATCCCTGAATGGATTGGATCTCATAGTGCGCTGCGTTGCTGTCATGTCGCGAGAGGTACTTGAGGCGATTCTCCGGGATGATGGATACCGTGTAGTTGGAACCGGCCACGGCTTTCAGAGCGTCTATCGAATCCCAGATCATGATGGTAATGAACTCGACTTCGCCTTCTAGCGGCCGGCGCAGTACGTAGCCGCCGCGGTACCCGGGAACCTTGCCGATACCGGGCAACAACTCGGGCTTCAACATGGACTCGTAGGCGTCAGCATCCTCGGGCCTGGTGCAACCGTGCCAGATTCTCGCGATCATTGCGGTCCTCCTGTTGTCTCCTCGATTGAATGGAGAACAACACGACAGTATTTTATTTCGAAGACGATGATGAATGTTCGGTCTGCCCCGTCAGTAAGCGACGAGTATGTCTATGGCGGCCATGGTTCTGCTATGGTGGACGGTTCCGACAGTCGTTCACAAACTTTGTTCTGGAGAGAATCTGCCATGCCCCCGTTTCTTCGTTGCATCGCGTGCTGTGTTGTTTCGTCCGGGCTCGTCGCGCAGCAACCGGCATCGAAGCCGACGACGGCTGCCGAAGCGCCGAACCGGGATACCAGCTACATTGAAGCGAATGGGACTGCGCATGTGACGCGAGTTGTTCCTGTGCCGCAGACGATCAGTCCGGAAGCGCAGACATCGCTCAGCAGGCAAGAGCCAGACGAGGGACCTCCGCAGCCGCTCGAACAGCGCCGCAAGATGACAGATGCATACACGGCACGAGCTCGCGTGGAGTGGACGAAGATTTGCCCCAACACGATAACTGAAGAGAAGATGGCGGGCGTGCCGGTGCATGTCGTGATACCGGAAGGGATGCCGGAGAGCAATAAGGACAAGGTGCTGCTCGACCTGCATGGCGGCGGATTCAATTCGGACTCGGGATCGTATACGGAGTCGATACCGATTGCGAGCTACGCAAAGATCAAGGTTGTTGCGGTGCTGTACAGGCTTTCGCCGGAGGTGAAGTTTCCGGCGGCAGTAGATGATTCGATCGCGGTGTACAAGGAACTGCTGAAGACGTACGAGCCGAAGCACATCGTCATCTACGGGACCTCGGCGGGAGCGATTCTGACGGCGGAAGTTGCGGCAAAGATCAAGCAGGTTGGCTTGCCGATGCCGGCGGCGCTGGGGATTTTCAGCGGCATGGGCGACTTTGCGCGAGCAGGAGATTCGATCGCGATGTACGGGCTGAGAGGCCTGTCGGGCCATCTCGATCCGCCGGAACCGGGCGCGCACGATCCGTACTATGTGGGTGACACAGATGCCAAGGACCCGATTCTCTCTCCGATCTATGGCAACCTTCGCGGGATGCCGCCGACGTTGTTCGTTACGAGCGGGCGCGATCTGCTGCTGAGCGGCACGGCGAATCTGCACCGTGCTTATCTTCTAGCGGGTGTAGACGCACGGCTCGTTGTTTATGACGGGCTGACGCACGCGTTCTGGTATGACCCAAAGCTGCCGGAGGCGATCGAGGCCAACCACATCATGGCCGAGTTCTTTGTGAAGGAACTCGGGAAGTAGAAGCCGGCGCAGCAGATTGTTCTCCAGTTTAGGTAAGAACTCAGAAGTTTCCTTGACAAAGAGTACTCTATAAAGTAGAGTACATGAAGGGCTGCGAACCTGAGCTTGGGCCCCTGTCTCAGGAGACGGATTGAAGGAGTGGCGTATGCAGGATGAGATTAGTGCGCGTGAGTTGAGTGAGAGGCTGGACCTGATCCAGTCGATGATTGCCGAGGGGCGTCGTTCGACGGAGAGCTGGGGATGGGTTTTCCTATTGTGGGGAGTCGCCTATTCAATTGCGATCGGATGGGCAAGCTGGGGAGGAAGCCTCTCGGTCTGGGGACACTCCTATGTAGCCGTCGGCAGCGTTCGGAGCGGACTAGCCTGGCCGGTGACTATGTGTTTCGCAGTGATAGTGACGCTTGCCATCGGGCTCAGTAGAGGGCGACCCCGGACCGCCACTTCTCTTGTGCGGTCAGTCGTTTCGATCTGGATCGCCGTTGGTATCGCGATGCTCGTGATCTTTCCAGCTTTCGGTTTTACGGGGAGACTCGAGGAACACACCTTTGTCGCGCTGATCGCAGCGATGCTGGGCGTGGCGAATGGAGCTTCTGGAATGATCCTGCGCTGGAAAGCCCAGATCGGATGCGCAATCGTCTGGTGGATTACCTCAGTTGCTGCTTGCTTTGGCTCCATCGCACAGCTCACCGCAGTGTTTCTCATAGCGATCCTGGTTTGCCAGATCATCTTCGGCGCCTACGCAATGATTTTGGAGTCGCGCCGGAACCGGCGTGAAGTTGTCCATGCCTGAGCTGCCCGATCTTAATCCGGTGATCCATGGCAAGCTGCGCCTGGCGTTGTTGTCGCTGCTCGCAGGAGTGGAGCAGGCGGAGTTCACGTGGCTGCGCGGAAAGACCGGCTCTACGGATGGGAATCTCGGAGCGCAGTTGCTGAAGCTGGAAGAAGCGGGATACGTGGCGGTGGAGAAGAAGTTTGTGATGCGCAAACCACAGAGTGTCTACCGCATCACGGAGAAAGGACGCGAGTCGCTGGCGGAGTATGTCCAGGCACTGAAGACGCTGCTTGGCTCGGCGATCAGCGCGTGACAGGCTGCGACGCATCCAAAGCGCACGGGGCCCCCAGCGCTTTCTTCAGCTTGGGGGTGGTAAGCGAAGGATCTGCTTTTTGTATTTTTGGCGATCCGCTTCGACTCACTTCACCACCGCCGATCAGGTCACGCTGAAGCTCTTCCCCACGCAACCGAACCTACCGGCTAGTGGCTCCAGGCCCATCCGCCCTACTCCACCGCCGACCCATCCGACCACTTGCCCACCCAAACCATCATGATCGTCGCCCGCTCTTCCGGATCGGGCCCCGCCATCACCGGCGAGCCCTCCGCGTCGGCTCCCCAGCTCTTTGCCGCATCCGCGCCGCTCACGAAAAACATCAGGTGCGGATGCCAGCTCTTGCCCACATCGTTCAGGTACTGCTGTTTCGACAGCATGTAGCACATCGCGCCCGGTTCCAGCGCCGGCAGCTCTTTCTTCTCAAACGCCGCATTGGTCGCCGCCAGAATCTCCGCCTTCGACTTCCCCTCCAGCACCAGTTTCGTCTTCATCAGAAAGATCGGCAGGAAACTCCGCGCCGCCGCCGCATTGAAGCAGATCGGAGCCTTGACCTTCGGATTCCAGAACTCCGCAGCATCTGTCGGGGCTCCCCAGCCCCGCTCCACCACGCACACAAAACCGTTCTTGCCCTCCGCCGCGGTCTTGAATCCCGACCGCCCCAGCACCATCACCTCGGCCTCGCCCGAGATCGACGCCGGAGCGCCGCTCCGCGCCAGCGCAATTTCAGCCGTCTGGTCCGCGATCAGGTACTCATTCAGCGGCGCCATCTTGTCATACGCATTCGTATCCTGCGCCCCAGCCCGCACCAGCCCGCCACCGCCAACAACCACCTGCACCGCCGCGCACACCGCGATCACCACAATCTTCTTCAGCATTGGGGAAGCCTCCAGAGAACCGACGGAACTTCAGAATCACGAGTGGCAACAATCCTATGCCAGAACGGCATGCACCCCTTCAGCTTTGTGATGACCCGGTCCCCACAGACATCGGGTGCCCCATCCTAACCGCCGCCGTTGCGGTTAGGGTGGGATGCGCAACACTCCGAACCT
>Ga0207674_10001661_pt1 | contig 28637 bp, 25 predicted proteins | sample KBSCornC72_FD_184303 | JGI IMG/M metagenome (GOLD analysis project Ga0207674, IMG submission 184303) | Corn rhizosphere microbial communities from Kellogg Biological Station, Michigan, USA - KBS Corn C7-2 (SPAdes) (version 2) | ecosystem: Host-associated > Plants > Roots > Rhizosphere > Soil ...
CAGCCGCCCATGCCTTGGATTACTTTGCCGTTGACGACGATGGGTCCGCTGGTGTTGCTGTAGCCTTTGGCGGTGTCGGCGATGCGGGTTTCCCAGGCTTGTTTGCCGGTGCGGGCGTCTAGGGCTACCAGGCGCACATCGGTGGTGGCTAGGTAGACTTTGTCCTGATAGAGGGCGAGGCTGCGGATGGCTCCGAGGCCGCCGGAGATGTCGGGGCCGATGCGGTTTTCCCAGATCAGTTCGCCGGTACGGGCGTCGAGGGCTTGGACGATGTTGCCAGTGTTGGCCAGGAACATCACGCCGTTGTGGACGATGGGGGTGGGTTCGTTGGCACCGCCTTCGTTCATGGCCCAGGTCCAGACCAGCTGCAGGTCTTTGACGTTGGTCGCGTTCACTTGCGTGAGCGGGCTGTGGCTCCAGGCTTGGTAGTTGCGGCGGATCATGAGCCAGTCACCGGGATCGGGATTCTTGAGCATCGCGTCAGTGACGGGCGTGTAGTTTTTCACTTCGCCGGGGACGGTTACGCCTTTGGGACCGGAGGGTGCTTGTCCTGCGGGGGAGCCTCCGCCGGTGAGGGAAATGGTGGGGCGGCCGGTGGCTACGGAGCGCACTGTGAACATGGAGTCGGTACCTAGCGCCGAAGTGGTGGCGGCGGTTCCGTTGGCGGCTAGGATGAAGGCGCTCAAGTTGGCTACTTCGGCGGCGCTTAGGGTGCCGGCTAGATCGGGCGGCATGCCGGCTTGGATGTAGGTGACTAGTTCACTGGCGCTGCGGGTTCCCCAGGAGGCTCGGAAATTGGTGCCGGCTAGTTGCGGGGCTTCGCCGCCGCCGAGATCGGCTCCATGGCAGCGGGCGCAGCGTGTTTGGTAGGAGGCGCGGCCAGCGTCGATTTGTTGGGCGGTTTGGGCGGAGAGGAAACTGGCGGCGATGAGGGTTAGGGCGAGTATCGTTTTCATGATTTCTTTCTAGGGGAGCAGCCAGCCCCACAGATTTCCGTCAGGGGCTTTCTCGCTGTGAATTTGCACGTACCACTTGCCTTTCTTGAGGCTCTCGATTTGGTCGGGCGTCAGATCGAAGGAGCCGGAGAGGATGCCGTTCATGGACTTGGTTACGGTCAGGTCGAGGAGTTTCGCGCCGCGGACGCCGGGGGCGGTTCCTTGATGGATGTGGGCCATGGTCGCGTTGCTCTTTAAACCTTCGAACGTGCCGTTGACCGTGAACTTGGTGCCGGCTAGGGTCGCGGTGGCGGCTCCGGTTCCGGCGATGGTGGATTTCATGGCGGCGTCTAGGGCTACGGGGGCAAGGCGCGTTTTGAAAGTTTCGGGGCTTTGCGCGAGGGCGTGAATCGCGAGTGACAAAAGCAGCGCGAGAATAGGATTTCGCATGACTTGATGAAGAATATCATAAGGTAGGTTGCGCGCATGAATGGTATCGGGGAAATCGAGCTCGTCTTTCTGTTGTTGCTGGTTTTTATCGTGGTTTTCGGGCTGCTGGCCCGCCGGCTAGGAACGCCGTATCCGATTGTCATGGTTATTGGCGGGCTGGTACTGGGGTTGGTTCCAGGCATTCCGCAGTTCACGCTCAATCCAGATCTGATCTTTCTGGTGGTGTTGCCGCCTTTGCTATATGCTGCTGCATGGGCAACTTCCTGGCGCGATTTTCATTACAACCTGGTCAGTATATTTCTGCTCGCGTTTGGCTTGGTGAGTTTCACGGTTGCCGGGGTTGCGCTGATTGCGCCCCACGTTTTCCAAGGCTTCGACTGGCGGCTTGGGTTTGTACTGGGCGCGGTGGTGGCGCCGACGGACGCCATTGCGGCGACTTCGATTGCGCGGCGCGTGGGGCTGCCGCGGCGGATCGTCGATATTCTCGAAGGGGAGAGTCTAATCAACGACGCTAGCGGGTTGCTGGCTCTGCAGTTTGCAACGGCGATTGTGGTTAGCAGGCAAGTGCCGACGGTGGCGAGCGGCTTGCTGACGTTTGCGTGGCTCATTGCCGGGGGGATCGCGGTGGGGCTGCTAGTGGGGTTGATTGCGTATTACATAGAGCGTCGGGTGGACGATGGACCGATCGAGATTACGCTGAGCATTTTGATCCCTTATGTAGCTTATCTGGCAGCGGAAGGGGTGCAGGCTTCTGGGGTGCTGGCGGTGGTCGTATGCGGATTGTTCCTTTCCCGGCGGAGCGCGAAGTTCTTCTCGCCTTCAGTGCGCATCCAAGCGTGGTCGGTGTGGGGATCGTTGAATTATGTTCTGAACGGGCTGGTCTTCGTGCTGATTGGGCTGCAGCTTCCGGCGATTCGCGATTCGATCCGCGGCTACAGCCTGCAGACATTATTAGTGGACGGCACGGTGTTTAGCGTTTTCTTGATTCTGCTGCGCCTGGTGTGGGTGTTCCCCGGCGCAGGGATTGCCTGGCTGGTACGGACGCGGCTGCTGCACCAGAATGAGGACCGGCCGCGCGGGCGCGGGGTTTTCGTGCTGGGATGGACCGGCATGCGCGGCGTGGTCTCGCTGGCGGCGGCCTTGGCTTTGCCGGCTGTGTTGAGCGATGGCAGCGCCTTTCCGCAGAGGAATCTGATTGTCTTTCTCACGTTCTGCGTGATTTGCGTCACGCTGGTGCTGCAGGGCATCACGCTGCCTCCGCTGATCCGGGCGCTGGGCTTGGCGGGAGCGGTCGGGCCGGACTGCGAGGAACAGGAGGCGCGGCGGATCGTGATTGAAGCCGCGGTCTCGCATCTGGAAGACGCGAAGGAGCGGGACAGCGCCGAGGCGGCCGCAGTCTATGAAGACTTGACGGGGCACTATCGCCAACGACTGGCAGGGTTGCAATACGGCGATGGAAACCAAGGGGACAAAGCGGAACACGAGCGCCACTTGGGTCTTTCGCTGGAGGCGCTGCGGGTGGAGCGGGAGACGGCAATTCGTTTGCGCGACGAGGGGCGGATCAACGATGAGGTCCTGCGGCGGCTTGAGCGGGAGTTGGATTTGAATGAATCGAGGATCGGGGCGGCCGGTGAGGCGTGAGAGTTCCAGTACTTTCGGCTACCGCAATCGGTACCACTAGCGGATTCCGACTGAGGTGCCGCGAATGCGATAACTAGAGCGCATGGAAGCCACTGCCAAAACACAACGCCGGAGAGCGCGCAGGAAACCGGCGGGCTCGTCGGTGATTTCGATCCAGACTCAAGATGGGATGAGCCGGGTGAACGCCGCCGTGGTCGATGTCATCGACGGCGGATTTGGAGTGAACTTACGCACGCCGCTCAAGCCGGGCTCGATTGTAGTGGTGGGGGAACGCATCGAGGCCGAGGTGCGATGGTGCGTTCAAAAGCCGGACGGCACGTTTCGGGCGGGGCTGGAACGTTTAGGCGGCCTGGACTGCTACGAGGTAATGCAGCTTGGCCGCAACGCCGATGCGGAGACTATTTCCAGGGTGTATCGACTGCTCGCCTCGCGATACCATCCGGACAATCGCGAAAGCGGGAATAGTGAAAAGTTCCTGCAGCTTGCGGAGGCGTATCGGATCTTGAGCGATCCTGAGAAGCGCGCGCGTTACGATGCTGGTTTTCGCAATGCGGTGCGGCAGGTAGAGAGGCGAATGCGGATCGACAGCGGCTCCCGGCAGGGCAGGCGGAAAGGGGACAAACTCCCGCCGTCGGTAGGCGCGCTGCGCGGGTGGAACTCAGCCTTACGACACCCAAGCTGTTGATTTTCTATTGCAACAGGATGTGGAGGCGTTCGTCGAAGGGGCTGCCTAGTAAGGGCTGGATTTTTTCGCGGAAGGATTTGGTGTGGGCCGCGATTAGGTGGGTTTCGAAGGCCTGCTTACTCTGCCAGACTTCGACTATGGTGAAGTGGTTTATTCTGTTGGGCTCGCGCAGGAGTTCAAAGCGGACGGAGCCGGGGTCTTTGACGCTGTCGGCGGCAAATTGTTGTAACAATTTGGCTCCTTCGGCGGCTAGGGCTGGGCCTCCGATGTCTACGTGAGTCACTACGTACAGTTTCTGGCCGGGGTCTTGAGCAGGGGCGGGGGCGGGCTGGAAAGCGAGCAGGAGCAATACGCTAGCAAATTTTGCGGTGCGGGGCAACATAGAACGCCATGGTACACCCGAGGTATCATCAATGCAATTGGGATCGGGTGACAACCGAAATTTTTCCTGCGGCCTACGGAACATTTTCGGAATCTGATCGTCTTTAGGCAATAAGAAACCCGGGGGGAATCCACCCTAGCGGGGAGTTGGAGCGGCGCGCCGTGGCAAAACAGACCTCGCAGTCTACTGTCCGTGCACTACAAGTGCCGACGCCCGCGCCTGCTCCCGAGGAAATTTGCGCACAAGTGGAGCGAATGCTCGCCAGCCGGCTGTTTACACGTTCCAACCGTTTGTGCAGGTTCTTGCGGTTCTCGGTGGGACAAACGCTGGCCGGGAAAAGCGCACAGCTCAAGGAACAGATCATCGGCGTTGAGGTTTTTGATCGCAAGCCGGATTACGATCCGCGCATCGATCCCATCGTGCGCGTGGAGGCGCGGCGGCTGCGGGCGAAACTGAAGGCGTATTACAATTCGCCGGGGCGCGGCGATCATATTATGATCGGGTTGCCCAAGGGCGCTTATCTGCCGTTTTTCAAGATGCGTGCGGCGGCTCCGCAGAATTCGGCGGCGTTGGCGCTGGCGGTGAACGAGTCGGTCAAGAAATCGATTGTGGTTTTGCCGTTCACGAACCTGCTGGCAGAGACGGACGACGACTATTTCAGCGATGGTCTGACGGAAGAGCTGATTCATTTGCTCACGCGCGTGCCGAGCCTGCGGGTGGTGGCGTGGGCGACAGCGTCGCAGTTGCGTGGGCGGGAACGGGATCTGGCGGGCATCCGGCAGCAGTTGCACGTGGGCACGATTCTGCGCGGGAGTGTCCGGCGCACGGAGAACCGCGTGCGGGTGACGGCGCAACTGATCGATTCCGAGTCGGGCGATTATTTGTGGTCCGAGACTTACGACCGGCGGCTGGAAAACGTTTTCGCGATTCAGGAGGAGATGGCGCGGGCGATCGTACAGGCGCTGCAGCTCAAGCTGACCGCGCAGAACGTTACCGAGGCTCCACGCAGGGCTCCCAATTTGGCGTGCTACAACCTGTGTTTGCAGGGGCGCTTTCATGCCAATAAGCGCACAAGCGAAGGGCTGCATAAGAGCGTGGAGCGTTTCGAAGAAGCGATTCTGGCGGATGAATTGTGTGCGGAGGCGTATGCAGGACTAGCGGACGCTTACAGTCTGCTGGCGGATTACGGATTGATGAAGCCCGCCGAGGCCGTGCCTAAGGCGCGCGCGGCGGCGGAGCGTGCGCTGGAACTCGACCCGCAATCGGCCGAGGCCAACGTATCGCTGGCGTTCGTACGGTCTTTGTTCGAGTGGCGCTGGCAAGAGGCGGAGGCGTTGTATCGCACGGCGATTGCGGTGAACCCGGGGTACTCGCACGCGCGGCATTGGTACGGAGTGGATCTTCTGTCGCTGCTGGGGCGCTGCCAGGATGCGCTTTCCGAAGTGCGCACGGCTCACGATCTGGATCCGCTGTCGATGATCATTCGCGAGGGATTGGGATATGTGCACATGCTCTGCGGCGATTATCCGCGGGCGTTGGCGGTATACCGTGAATTGGCCGACATGGACGCGGGTTTCTATAAAGCCCATGGCTCGATGGGGCGTGTGCTGGCGCTGATGGGCAAGCACGATATGGCGATTGCGGCGCTCGAGCGCGCGCGCGAACTAGGCGGAGATGTGCCTAGTATTCTGAGCGCGTTGGGAGAAGTGCTGGCGCGCGCGGGACGGCGGGCGGAGGCCTTGGGACTGCTCAAGGAACTGGAAGTCTTGTCACAGAAACGCTGGGTACCGGCGAGCTGTTTTGCGATTCTGCATTTGGGCTTGGGCGACCACCCGACTGCCTTGACGTACCTGGAGGCGGCGACCGACGCGCGCGAGATGCCGGTTACCGCGCTGAAGGTGCATCCGCTGTACGATCCATTGCGTTCGGAGCCGCGTTTTGAGCGGCTTCTGGAACACATTGGGCTATTACCGTAAGCGGTTTCGGCGGCTTACTCCACGCTTACTTCCGCAGGCCTGCCGCGCAGGGCACAATGCGGCATGAAGCGCGTGTCACAACTAAATCGAAATGTTTTGGCGGCGTTCCTGGGGATGGTGCTGGCTGCTTTTGGGTTCGCCGCGGGGGCGGACGAGCCCGAGACGTTGCCTGCCTTGAATCATCTGGTCTTGGTTTATCGCGAGGCGGCGGATTACGGACGGGCGCGGCACCTGGCGGAACGCGCGCTGGGGATTGTGGAATCGCAAAAACTGACGGAGACGGCCGAGGGCGCCACGGTCCTGGCCAATTTGGGTGCGATCGCGGAAATGCAAGGGGAGACCACGGAAGCTCAGAAGCGGTTGGGGCGGGCGCTGGAGATCCGCGAGCGACTGTTGGGGGCGGCGCAACCGCAGGTTGCCGAAACGTTGAGCGATCTGGCGCTGGCGTATTCGATGGAGGGGCGGTTTGCTACGGCGGGTGGATTGTACCGCCGGGCGCTGGTGATTCTGGAGGCGGAGCCGGACGCGAAGGGAACGCTGGGGGCGGTGCTGAATAATTTGGGCAAGATGGAAGCTCAGCAGGGGCACCTGAAGGAGGCGGAAGCGATTTTGCGGAGGTCGGTGACGGAGTCGCGGCGCGCGTTGGGGATGCGGCATCCGAATACGGCGGCGGGGCTGGTGAGTTTGGCGGAGGTTTTGCGTTTGCGGCACCACTATCGCGAGGCGGAAGTGACGCTGCAGCGGGCGGAGGAAATGAATCGGCTGAACTTCGTGGCGGATCATCCGCGGATTGCCAGGGATTTGAGTTTGGAGGGGGCGCTGGCGTTCGATCGCAAGAAGTACGGTGAGGCGGAGGCGGCGTTTGAGCGGGCGTTGGGGATTTTCGAGAGAAGCTTGCCGGCGGGGCATCGGGAGATTGGGCGGGCTACGGCTAATCTAGCGCTGGTTTATTTAAAAGAGAAGAGGTTGGAGGAGGCGGAGCGGGCTTATGGACGCGCGTTGACGATTTTGGAGCAGACGGTGGGGAGAGAGAATCCGGAGTTGCTGCCGGTGATGCAGCAGTATTCGGCGGTGCTGCGGGCGCGAGAGGATTTCGCCGGGGCTGCTGGGTTGGAGGCGCGGGTGATGAAGATTCGGGTGACGCGGACGCTGCGGGGAGCGGCTTAGCGGCGGGCAAATAGTTCGGCGGTGGAGTCTTGGTCGACTACTTGCCAGGTTGGGGATTCGCGGAGGAGTTTCGAGAGAGGGGAACTCGATTGGATTAGGACGCGAGTGGTTTGGTAGCGATCTAGCCCGGCGAGCGAACCGGGTTGGGCGGTCAGGAGTGCGTTGACTTCCCGGTACATTTTTACACCGTAAAAGGCGCGGTCGTCGTAGAAGACTTTTTGGCGGGGATAGTTGGCGTAGAGCAGGTAATCGGCCCACTGGTCGGGGGTGAACAGGCGGGCGGTGGCTAGTTCCGGGTGGCGCGAGGCTAGCTCTACCGGGAACATTTCTTTGTCGAATCCGGTTGGCCACATTTCTTGCGGAGTCCAGAAGAAAATTGCGGCTAGGCCGGCTAGGAGGCAGATGCTCGATCGGGAGAATGCGGCGCGTTTTTCGGAAGAGAGGCCGTCTAAGATGCGGGCTGCCGAAGCGCGGGGTTGGCTCGATACCCAGGCTTGCCAGTAACGCGATAGCTCCGCGGCGAGTATGGGCGCGGCTACGACTACGAAGATGGTGCTGTGGCGGATGGCGGTTAGCGAGGCGTAGGCGGTACCCATCAGCAGCAGAGGTTCGACGAATTTGCGGCGGCTTAGGTAGAGGCCGCAGAGGGCCAGGCCGGCTAATAGGAATCCCATGTAAAAGAGTTGGGGTTGGGTGCGGAAGGTGGGGGACTGGAATTCCTGGATGAATTCGGTGGTGCCGTTGCTGTGGAGGAACGAGAGGACGTCCAGGTGCAGTTTGTAGCCGAAGGGGTTTAGCAGAGTCGCGGCGGCGCACGCTGCTGTTAGCCTGGCGTAACGAGCGGCGGCGGAGCGGGAGCCTTCTAGCAAGCTGCCGATTACTAACACTCCTAAATACGCCAAGAGAATCGTGAATCCGGGGTGCAGATTTACCCACACTGCTGTTAACAAGGGGAGCAGCCAGATCATTCTTGTGTGTTGGATCCGGTCTTTCGTGATTACGGCGGCCGTGATCGCCAGGAACAAGAGCGTGAATAAGTGCGGGCGGGCGTGGTAGTGGATCAGTAGCGCGTTCGAGGCTAGCAGGGCTGTGACGATCGACAGCAGGACGTCGGCGCCGGCGATCATCATGGTGCGGAGGAGCACTACGATGAGCGCTGCTATGGCTACGCCGCAGACGAAGACAATTCCTTTTAGTCCGAAGACGTGGTTGAGTTGGGCGAAGAGGACTTCGCTACCCCACTCGTAGGGGATCCAGGGGGCTCCGGGTTGGGTGAAGGAGAAGGGGTCGGCTGTGGGGATTTTTCCGTGGTCGAGAATCCAGTTGCCGGTGGCGATGTGGATGGCGGTGTCGCCGTCCCAGAGGAGGCGGCTCCAGCCGGTGCCGGAGGTCATGAAGGACCAGGCGATCACGGCCAGGAAGAACATGTCGCAGAGGGAGGGGCTCAACCAATTCTTCAGGGTGTGGGCGCGCGGTTGCGCTAGCGGCAACGGTGTGGCGGTGACGGAACCCATTACCTTGCCTATCGGCTGGGCGCGGTGTGCTCCTTAGGCGGGTGCGGTAGTCTCTTTAGAAGACGCTATGAAACTGCTAACGTGTTTGATTTGCGCGGTGCTGCTGGCGGGGTGTCAGCGCAATCCTCCGCCGCAACCTACGAAGGAATACCAGATGCAGGGTGAGGTGGTCAGCGTCGATCCGGCGGCGCAAACGGCGATGGTGAAGAGCGGGAAGATTGAGGGCTGGATGGAAGCGATGACGATGGAGTATCCCGTGAAGGACAAGCAGGAGTTTGGCAAGCTGAAGGTGGGGGAGAAGATCCAGGCTAAGATTTTGGTGCAGGGGACGGATTATTGGATTGCTAGTGTCAACGAGGAGCCAGCGAAGTAAATGGGTCGGTGGCTGGTTTTTCTGCTGGTTGCTTGCGGGGGGTGGGCGCAGGACGTTGAAGCGGTAGTCGTGACGGATGTCGGCACGTTTCGTTTTGAGTTTGCTGCGGATAAGGCGCCTAAACATGTCGAGCAATTCATCGCGCGGGCTCGGCAGGGGTATTACGACGGGAGTGCGTTTCATCGGGTGGTCGCTAACGGGATTATACAAGGGGGCGATCCTTTACTTAAAAACCCCCGGACTCCGAAGGCTCAATGGGGGACGGGCGGGTTGAGTCTGCTCGCGAATGAGTTCAGCGATTTGAAGCATGAGCGCGGCGTGGTGTCGACGGTTAGCATTCCGGGGCGGGCGAATAGTGAGGGGGCGCAGTTTTTTGTGTGCGTCGCGCCGCTGCCGCAGCTCGATGGGAAGTTTTCTACATTCGGGCGGGTTACGGAGGGCATGGACGTCGTGGAGAAGATTTCGCAGACGGCGGCGGATGCGAATGGCATGACGGACAAGCCGGTGCGGATCTTGAAAGTCACCATCGAGAAGAAGCGGGAGGAGCCGTTTGTCAACGCTAGCGTGGACGAGATGCGCAAGACGGTGACGCTGAAGACTACGCTCGGGAACATCAAGATCAAGATGGAACCGGATTGGGCTCCGGAGAATGTGCGCAATTTTTTGAAGTTGACGCAGAGCGGGTGGTACAACGGGACCGTGTTTCATCGCATCGCTAAGGATTTCGTGGTGCAAGGGGGAACGGCTGCGGGGCGGATACATAACGCGGACCGCTGGGTGCGCCCGGTGAAGGGTGAGTTTCGCGCGGACGTTAAACATGCGCGGGGGATTGTGTCGATGGCGCATGGGGACGATCCGAATTCGGCTACTACTTCGTTCTTTTTGATGCTGGGGGCGGGCGCGAATTTGGATGGGCAGTTCAGTGCGTTCGGGCGCGTCGTCGAGGGGATGGACGTGTTGGATGCATTCGTTAAGGAAGAGGTTGATGGGGAGACTCCTAAGCGGCGGCTGGAGATTGTGGAGGCTGCGATCGACTCGAATTAATCGTCGAACGCGGGGAGGGTTTGTATTTCGTCGGAGGGGACGGATTCCAGCGGCAGGCCGGCTTTTTTCCAGGCGCGCAGGCCGCCTTGGATCACCGCCACGTTGACACCGTGGTCCAAGAGATCTTTGGCTACGCGGGCGCTGGTGGCGTCGCGCAGGCAGGTGCAATAGACGTACACGGGTTGGGTGGCAAGTGTTTCCAGGGGCTGTTGATGGAGGGTGTGGGGTTCCAGGCGCTTCGAGCCTTGGATGCGTTGGGCTTTTTGGTCGCAGTAGCCGTGGCTGCGGACGTCGTAGATGACGGCTCCTTGGGCTACTTCCGAGGGATGCACGCGGGGGACGGTACGCGACGCGCCCATGTGGAACCATCTCCAGACCAGGTACACGAGATAGGCGGCGACGGCGGCGAGCAGGGCGACTTCCATGATTCGGCCGAAGGTCTGCATGGTGTGGGTGATCGCTCCTACGGCATCGCTGAAGAGGAAGCCGGCGGACCAATAGGCTCCGATATAGAGGGCGGCGCCGGCGGCGTCTAGGGCGACGAAACGGGTCCAGCGCATGTTCATGCTGCCGGCGAGGGGCGGGGCCATGGTGTTGATGCCGGGGACGAATTTGGCGAAGAGGAGCAGAGTGCGGCCTCGCTTGTAGAAGGAATCGGCGGAGCGGAGGATGCAGGACTCGGGGTTTAGGGAGAGGCGGCACAGGAGTCCTAGCAGCCACCAGCCGGTGTAGCGGCCGAGGAAAAACATGAGGGTGTCGCCAATTAACATCGTGGCGAAGGCGCCTCCTAGGGCAAGGGGAGCGCTCAGGGAACCGCGGGCGGCGGCTCCGCCAGCGATCAGGAGTGCAATGGCGGCGGGGACGGGGAGGCCGATGGTTTCTAGGAACACGGCGGCGAAGAGGATGGTGTAGCCGTGTTGTGCTAGGCCGGTGAGAAGGAAGTCCATCGCGTATAGAAATTATGGCTCACAGATGGACACGGATGGACACGGATAGGAACTACAGAAGGCGGTCGGCGCCGGAGTAGACGTTGTAGCGGGGGCCGCGTAGGAAGCCGATTAGGGTCATGCCAAAATGGAGGGCGGTCTCTATTGCCAGGCTGGAGGGGGCGCCTACGGCGGCCACTATGGGGATGCCGGCCATTAGCGCTTTTTGCACCAGCTCGAAGCTGATGCGGCCGCTTAACATCAGGATGTTTTCATGCAGCGGGGTTTTGGATTGGAGGAACATCGCTCCTATTAGTTTGTCTACGGCGTTGTGGCGGCCTACGTCTTCGCGCACTGCTAGTAGATCGCCTGCGGCGTTGAAGAGGCCGGCACCGTGGAGTCCGCCGGTGTGGCTGAAGACGGGTTGGGACTGGCGGAGTTTGTCGGGTAGTTGGGGGATGACGGCGGCGTCGACTTTGGGGACGCGGTGAGGCGGAGAGCTGCAGCGGGCGGCTTTCAATCCGTCGATGGAGGCTTTGCCGCAGATGCCGCAGCTCGACGTCACGTAAAAGTTTCGCGCGGCGAAATCTATTTCTACGCCGGGGGCTAGTTCTACCGTAACGGAGCCGAGGTCGTCGCTCGTGATCGAGCGAATTTGTTTGGGGTTTTGGATCACGCCTTCGGTGAAGAGGAAGCCGGCGGCTAGTTCGCGGTCTTGACCAGGGGTGCGCATGGTGATGGCGAAATCGCGGTCGCCTAGGCGAATTTGCAGGGGTTCTTCTACGGCTACCAGGTCTTGCTCGGCGGAGGTGGAGACCGGGTCCACTTTGCGGATGGGGACGGTGATGATGTTGCCTTTCACTGGTCGAGAGCCTTGAGTAACGTTTCTATATCAGGATACGCGTAGGACACCTTGTCTTCGGTGTCGGCAGTGGGACCGTAGTTGCTGTGGAGGTCGTGGTTCAGCATACGCAGCATGGCCATTTGCTGGCCGCGGTGGTGGGCGGTGTGCGCTATGCGGCGGACCATGATCCAGGCGCGGGAGCGGGGGACGTCGAAGAACATGACTTCTTGTTCCCAGAAAGAGTCGTCGCGGGATTCCAGGGCGGATTGGCGCATGGCGGAATCTTGCCAGTATTGGGTGATGAAGCCGCGGCGGTTTTGGGTGGTGGGAAGCGGAGGCGCGCCGACGTCGATGCCGAAGAAATTCTTAAACCAGTTGTCTTCACTGATGCATTGATGGGTCATTTGCTCGAGGACGCTGCGGCCGCGCGGGTCGGTGGGATGAGGGCGCGTGGAGAGTTCCGCATCGCGAAAGAAACTCCAGATGCTGACTACCTTAAAACGCTCAGTTTTATAGGTTTCTATGAGAAATTGGTATCTCATCGGCATGGCATCAAGTGTACGATAGAAGTAGATGGATACTGTGCACGTTACCGAGCGAATTCAGGCGCTGCAACACTTGCCTGGAGCGCTGTTGCCGATCTTGCATGCGCTGCAGGAAGAATTTGGATATATCGACGACGCGATGATTCCTCTGATCGCTGAGGGCTTGAATATTTCGCATGCGGAAGTGCATGGGGTGATCAGTTTCTATCATGATTTCCGGCGGGCTCCGGCGGGGCGGCATGTGCTGCAGATTTGCCGGGCGGAATCTTGCCAATCGATGGGATGCAATTCGCTGATCGCGCATGTCGAGAAAAATTTGGGCGTGAAGTTGGGCAAGACTACCGCGGATGGGAATATTACGCTGCGTCCGGTTTACTGTTTGGGGAATTGCGCATTGTCGCCGGCGGTGATGCTGGATGGGCAGCCGTACGGGCGGGTGTCGGCGGCGGTGGCGGATTCGTTGATTGAGAATGCGCGGAGGCACGCGTGAGAGTTTTTGTTCCAGGCGATTCGTCGGCGCTGTCCATGGGGGCGGACGCGGTGGCGCGGGCGATTGCTCGTGCGAGGCCGGATGTGACGGTGATCCGCAATGGGTCTCGGGGAATGTTTTGGCTGGAGCCGCTGGTCGAAGTAGAGACTCCGGCGGGGCGCGTGGCTTATGGGCCGGTTATGGCGGACGCGGTGCCGGGGTTGATCGAAAGCGGATTTCTGGAAGGCAAGCCGCATGCGTTGTGTTTAGGGCTTACGGAAGAGATTCCTTATTTCAAGCAGCAGGAGCGCTTGACGTTTGCGCGGTGCGGGGTAACGGATCCGTTGTCGTTGGCGGAATACGTGGCGCATGGCGGATTTCGCGGGCTGGAGCGGGCGCGGGAGATGACTGCGGAGGCGATTGTCGAGGAAGTGGTGACGTCCGGGCTGCGTGGGCGCGGCGGGGCGGGATTTCCTACGGGCATTAAGTGGCGCACGGTTCTGAAGGCTCCTAGTGAGCGGAAGTACATCGTCTGTAACGCTGACGAGGGCGACAGCGGGACGTTTGCGGATCGCATGATTATGGAAGGCGATCCCTTCGTGCTGATCGAGGGGATGATCATCGCGGGGCTGGCGGTGGGCGCTACGCAGGGGTATATTTATTGCCGCTCAGAATATCCGCATGCGTTTAAGGCGACGCAGCGGGCGATCGCGCTGGCTTACGAGAAGAATTATCTGGGTGAGCGAGCCGGGTTCGATTTGGAGATCCGCATGGGCGCGGGGGCTTATATTTGCGGCGAGGAGACTTCGCTGCTCGAAAGCCTGGAGGGCAAGCGCGGGCAGATCCGTCCGAAGCCGCCGCTGCCGGCGATTGAGGGGTTGTTTGGCCAGCCTACCGCGGTGAACAACGTAATCTCGCTGGCTACAGTGCCGATTATTCTCGACAAGGGCGGGGCGTTTTATCGCGATTTCGGAATGGGCAAGTCGCGGGGGACGCTCACGATTCAGATTGCGGGCAACGTCAAGCACGGCGGATTGGTCGAGAAGGCTTTTGGGCTGACGCTGCGCGAGGCGATCTACGATTTCGGTGGCGGGACGGCTTCGGGGCGTCCGCTGCGCGCGGTGCAAGTTGGGGGGCCGTTGGGGGCTTACTTTCCGGAATCGCTGCTCGACACGCCGCTCGACTACGAGGCATTCACCGAGAAAAAAGGACTGCTGGGGCATGGCGGGATTGTGGTGTTCGACGATACCGTCGATCTGGCGCAGCAGGCGCGTTTCGCGATGGAGTTTTGCGCGATCGAGAGTTGCGGGAAGTGTACGCCGTGCCGGGTGGGGTCGACGCGGGGGGTCGAGGTGATCGACCGGATTGTCGCGAACCAGGACCGGGAAAAGAATTTGCAAGTTTTGGACGATTTATGTGAAGTGATGCTGGACGGGTCGCTGTGTGCGCTGGGTGGGCTTACGCCGTATCCGGTGCTGAGCGCGGTTCGGCACTTCCCCGAGGATTTTCATGCCAGTCATTAAAGAAATCGATTACGGAACTCCTTTGCGGGTTGCCGAAACTTTGATCACGCTCGAGATCGACGGCAAGTCCGTCACAGTGCCGGCGGGAACGTCGGTAATGCGGGCGGCGGTGGACGCGGGCGTTCAAGTGCCAAAGCTTTGCGCTACTGACAATATGGAAGCCTTCGGGTCGTGCCGCTTGTGTTTGGTGGAGGTAGAGGGGCGGCGGGGGACTCCGGCCTCTTGCACTACGCTGGCCGAACCGGGCATGAAGGTGCGGACGCAATCGCCGAAGCTCGCGAAGTTGAGGCGGGGGGTGATGGAGCTTTACATCTCAGACCATCCCCTGGATTGTTTGACGTGCGCGGCGAACGGCGACTGCGAATTGCAGGATATGGCGGGGGTCGTCGGGCTGCGTGAGGTTCGCTATGGGTACGACGGGGCGAACCATTTGCAAGCGGAGAAGGACGAGTCGAATCCTTATTTCACGTTCGATCCGGCGAAGTGCATTGTGTGTTCGCGTTGCGTGCGCGCTTGCGAAGAGGTGCAGGGGACGTTTGCGCTGACCATCGAAGGACGCGGGTTTGAATCGAAGGTGGCGGCAGGGAATCAGAACTTTCTGGATTCGGAATGTGTGTCGTGTGGAGCGTGTGTGCAGGCTTGTCCTACGGCGACTCTGGTCGAGAAGTCGGTCATTGCGAAGGGGCAGGCGGAGCATAGCGTGGTCACCACATGCGCCTACTGCGGCGTCGGATGCGCGTTCAAGGCGGAAATGCAGGGGGATGAAGTGGTTCGCATGGTGCCTTATAAGGACGGCAAAGCGAATCACGGGCATTCTTGCGTCAAGGGGCGGTTTGCTTGGGGCTACGCTACTCACAAAGACCGGATCACCAAGCCGATGATCCGCGAGAAGATCACCGATCCTTGGCGTGAGGTGAGCTGGGAAGAAGCGATTGGGCGGGCGGCTAGCGAGTTCAAACGCATTCAGGCGAAGTACGGTCAGGATTCCGTCGGCGGGATTACTTCTTCGCGCTGCACGAATGAAGAATCGTACCTGGTGCAGAAGCTGATTCGGGCGGCGTTTGGGAATAACAATACGGACACTTGCGCGCGGGTTTGCCATTCGCCTACGGGTTATGGGTTGAAAACCACTTTCGGGACTTCGGCGGGGACGCAGGATTTCGATTCGGTGGAGCAGGCTGACGTCATTATGGTGATCGGGGCGAATCCGACGGATGCGCATCCGGTGTTTGCTTCGCAGATGAAGCGGCGGCTGCGTGAGGGGGCTCAGTTGATTGTGGTCGATCCGCGACAGATTGATTTGGTGAAGATGCCGCACGTGGAGGCGCAATATCATTTGCCGTTGCGGCCGGGAACCAACGTTGCGGTGATCAATGCGATTTCGCATGTGATCGTGACGGAAGGGCTGGTGGATGAAACGTTCGTCAAAGAGCGCTGCGATTTGCAGGCTTTTGAAAACTGGCGGAAGTTTATCGCAGAGGAGCGGAATTCGCCGGAAACGTTGGCGCCGATCACGGGCGTGCCGGCGGCGGATATTCGGGCGGCGGCCCGGCTGTATGCTACCGGCGGCAACGGGGCGATTTATTACGGGCTTGGCGTGACGGAGCATAGCCAGGGATCGACGATGGTGATGGGGATGGCGAACCTGGCGATGGCTACGGGAAATCTGGGGCGGACGGGCGTGGGCGTGAATCCGCTGCGCGGGCAGAACAACGTGCAGGGTTCGTGCGACATGGGGTCGTTTCCGCATGAGTTCACGGGGTACCGGCATGTTTCCGATGAGCCGACCCGGCAACTGTTTGAGAAGGACTGGGGCGTGGCGCTGCGCGGCGATCCGGGGTTGCGGATTCCCAACATGCTGGATGCGGCGGTGGATGGGACGTTCAAGGGGCTGTATGTGCAGGGGGAGGATATTGCGCAGTCCGATCCCAACACTAAGCATGTTACGGCGGGGCTGGCGGCGATGGAGTGCGTGGTGATCCAGGACCTGTTCTTGAACGAGACGGCGATGTACGCGCATGTGTTTTTGCCGGGGTCGTCGTTCCTTGAAAAAGACGGCACGTTTACCAACGCGGAGCGAAGGATTTCTCCGGTGCGCAAGGCGATGGCTCCCATGGGCGGGATGGCGGACTGGGAGATCACGGTCGCGCTGTCGAACGCGCTGGGGTATCCGATGCATTACAATCATGCGTCGGAAATCATGGATGAGATTGCGCGGCTGACGCCGACGTTTGCGGGGGTTTCGTTCGCACGGCTGGATGAGTTGGGGAGTATTCAGTGGCCGTGCAATGAAAAGGCTCCGGAGGGAACGCCGGTGATGCATATTGGCGGGTTTGCGCGCGGCAAGGGCAAGTTCATGATCACGGAATTTGTGCCTACCGACGAGCGCACGACGGGGCGCTTCCCGCTGGTGCTAACCACCGGGCGCATTTTGTCGCAATACAACGTCGGCGCGCAGACGCGGCGCACCGATAACAATATTTGGCATCACGAGGACGTTCTGGAGATTCATCCTTTTGATGCAGAGAACCGCGGCATTGAGCAGGGGGATCTGGTGGCGATCGCCAGCCGTGCGGGCGAGACTACGCTACGCGCCGAAGTGACCGAACGCATTCAACCGGGCGTGGTTTACACCACCTTCCATCATCCCGTGACAGGGGCCAACGTGGTGACTACTGAGTTCACGGATTGGGCCACGGGGTGTCCGGAATACAAGGTCACGGCGGTCGAAGTACGGCTTGCCAAGCGCATGTCGGAGTGGCAGGAGCATTACCTGGAGACTCGGCGGCAGACGACAAAGATTGAACACGGGACCGGCGCTACGAAGTGAATACCGAGAACATGATTCACATGGCGAATCAAATCGCCCAATTCTTTGCCAGCTATCCGCACGAAGAAGCTGTCGCGGGGGTGGCGGATCACATCCAGAAGTTTTGGGAGAAGCGCATGCGCCAGCAACTCCGCGAGTACATCGGGCAAGGCGGCAGCGGGCTGAACGAACTGGCGCTCGAAGCGGCCAAGCGGTTGGGATGAACCAACTACTTCTTCTTTTTGGTGTCTTTATTCAACCACTCCTGCCAGCGGTGGGGCGGAAACGCGAATAGGGTGATCAGCGCCACCATTAATAAAAGCACTACAATCAGGAAGAAGAGGGCCACGAAGTATCCTCACTTATAGCTTAACGTAACCCGTCCGTACGCAAAACGTCTGAAAAGACAGAGGCTCAAGTTTGGCACTCCAAGTGCCGATAAAAGGGCAGGTGAATGGTATGGATATACTGGGCGACCGTAAGTTCGTCGAGGTACCGGGAACCACTTTGCACGAGCTGCCTCCGCTGCTGGTGCGCATGTCTCCCCACGTAAGCCGGCTGGATCGCGTGATGGACATGGCGAACCAGTTGATCGAGCAGGAGGACATGATTCCGCCGCAGCCTGCTCTGCCGATGGGCGAGGCCGACATGGAGCGGCGGCGGATGGATCTGGCGGTAAATCTGGTCGACCAGTACCTGGCGTTCGTGCAGCATTGGCAGTGGGGCGATAGCATTCTGGAGTGGATTCGCCAATGCGAGACCACTTTCGACACGCGCGTGGATCTGCGGAATCTTTTGCGGGCTGACTTGTGGCCGCACGCGGGGCGGTCGAGTTTCGTCATGCTGCTGGAAGACAAGTCTGTCGAGACGGGCGGCGTGGGGATTGAGAAGGCTATGGGGATGCGGCTCACTTTTCGGCAGCCTCCGCCGCTGAAGTGTTTCTCTAACCAGTTTCTGTTCTACCTGAATTCTTCGGTGGCGAATAGCGCTTATCAGACTTGGTCGCAGATGAGTCCGAGTCCGATTAGTTCGCTGCCGCCGGAGCGGTTTCAGTTTCAGGTGCTGGATATGAATCTGGAGTAGCTGGGGATTGGTTCCTCAACTACCTTGCCTTCTTTCTTGAATAAACTGTAAGCTTTCGCGCGGGGTCTAGAGACTAGAACTTTGAAGATGCGGCCGTCTCGGAATTCGATCGCGCAATTGTTGTCGATGGCGATTCCTATGCCGCCGGTTTTCCGAATCATTTCCTGGAAGTTCTTTCGGCGGGGGACTCCGCCGGTCCTGCCGTTGTAGTGCGGGCAGTTGATTCCGGGGATGAGGCCGAGACCTTTCACGTTGATATATTTCCACTTGTGGGGATTGTAAAACGACATGGAATCGGAGTGTCCGGAATCGAACCAGCAGATGGAACCGGCGCTGACGCCGGCGAGTACCGTTCCTTTTTTATAGGCGGCGACGAGAAGCTTGTCGACTCCTAGACGCCGCCAGATGCGCATCATTTGCAGGGTGTTTCCGCCACCGACGTAGATGATTTCGGCCGCGGAGATCGTGCTGCGGATTTGCTCGCGCGACGGTTTTTCTTTCATGAGAAACAAGACGTCGGTTTTGCATCGCAAGAAGTCGCCGAAGTATTTCCGGACTTTCTTCCAATATATTTCGGAATCCGAGCTTGCCGTGGGGATAAAGAGAAGTCTCGGGTTCTTCTTCTTCGTAAGGCGGATGATCTCGCGATCTATCGGCAACGTTTGTCTGGTTGCTATCTTTCCCCCTCCAATGGCGACAATCGTCTTGGACATGGTTCATCCTACCGCCCAGCGCACTTGGTTATCATGACTAGTAGTGCGCGACTCTTTATACACGCCGCCGGTTCCGCTTTCAAAACTGGTTGAAGTTGAATCGGTTTTGGGCGAGGCGATTCGCGGGAAGCCGGAAGTGCTCAGACTTTCGTTGGCGTGTTTGCTCGCGCGGGGGCATCTGCTGATCGAGGACGTACCGGGGGTGGGTAAGACCACTCTGGCGCAGGCGCTGGCGCGTAGTGTCGATTCGAATTTTCACCGGCTGCAGTTCACTTCCGATATGCTGCCTAGCGATGTGCTGGGTGTCACCATTTACAACGCGCATACCGAGGGTTTTGAGTTTAAGCCGGGGCCGGTGTTCACGCACTTTCTGCTGGCGGATGAGATCAACCGGGCTACTCCGAAAACGCAGTCAGCTTTGCTCGAGGCCATGAACGAGGGGCAGGTTACGATTGACGGGCGGTCGTGGCCGTTGGCGCAGCCTTTCATGGTGATCGCTACGCAGAATCCGGTGGAGCATCACGGCACGTATCCGCTGCCGGAGTCGCAGCTTGACCGGTTTCTGATGCGGATTCGGATTGGGTATCCGGACCAAGGGGCCGAGCGGCAGATTTTACGGCATAGCGCGGAGCCGGCGCTGGACAAGGTCCGGCCGGTGATCTCTAGCGAAGATCTGCTGCATTTGCAGGAGACGGTGGGGCACGTGGCCGTCGATGAGGCGCTGGTGGACTATATGCTGGCGATCGTCAGGCACACGCGGGACCATGAGGCGCTGGCGATGGGCGTGAGTCCGCGGGGGGCGCAGGGGCTGTTCCGGGCTTCGCAGGCGCTGGCGGCTGTCGAGGGGCGGGATTACGTTACGCCGGACGACGTCAAGCGGATGGTGGTTCCGGTGTTTGCGCACCGTGTTCTGTTGAGCACTCGTGCGGCGGCGGGACAGCGTTGGGCGGGCGCGGCCGAGAAGATTCTGGAAGAAATTCTTACGCTGGTGGACGTTCCACTCTAGCGAAGACCACATTTAAATACGACAAAAAATGAAGACAGCCATTATCGGCCTGCCTATGGTAGGCAAGACTAGTTTGTTCACGATCCTTACGGGCGTGCATGAGAGCGCGGCGCGGATGGGGTCGCTGGAGGCGCGGGTGGGGATCACCAAAGTTCCTGACGCGCGGGTGGATGCGTTGGCGAAGTTGTATCAGCCTCCTAAGATTACTTATGCGACGGTGGAGTATTTCGATTTCCCGTCCATATCGAAAGAGGCGCTGCGGGATCCGAGTTATCTGGCGAGTCTGCGGGTGGCGGATGCGCTGGCGCATGTGTTGCGGGTGTTTGAGAGCGATACCGTCCCACACGAGAAGGGATCGGTCGATCCGCTGCGGGATTTCGAGGATGTGGAAGTCGAGTTGATGCTCAGCGATCTGGTGGTGGTGGAGAAGCGCATGGAGCGCGTGGACAAGGATCGCAAGAAGATTAAGAGTCCGGAGCTGGATCAGGAATTTGCTTTATTGGAGCGGCTGAAGGCGGAGTTGGAGGCGAATCGTCCGCTGCGCGGGCTGGAGTATAGCGCGGAGGACGAGAAGCGGATTCGCGGGTTTCAATTTTTGTCGCAGAAGCCGATGTTGTGCGTGCTGAATCTGGGGGAAAAGGACGCGGGGCGGCTGCATGAGGTGGAGGAGGAGTATCGTAAGGGTCCGTTTGCGGGGCGTAAGAATACGGCGGTGACGGCGATCTGCGGGCAGATCGAGGCCGAGTTGGCGGAACTCAAGCCGGAAGAGGCTAAGGAGCTGTTGTCGAGTTACGGGCTGCAGGAATCCGGCATGGAGCGCCTGATTACGGCTACTTATTCGCTGCTGGGGCTGATGTCGTTTTTAACGGCGGGTGAGACTGAGGTGCGGGCTTGGACGATTCCGATCCATAGCCGGGCGGTGAATGCGGCGGGGGCGATTCATAGCGACTTCGAGAAGAAGTTTATTCGCGCCGAGGTGGTGAACTGGCAGGCGCTGATCGATCATGACGGGTATCCGGGGGTCAAGGAAAAGGGGTTGCTGCGGCTGGAGGGGAAAGAGTACATCGTCAAGGACGGCGATGTGCTCGTGATACGGCACTCGTGAAGAAGCCGCACGCGAAACACGCCCAGGCGAACCAATCGCCATAGCGCGTGTAGGGCGTCTGAACGGTTTCGTAATCGTAGGACATCATGGCTGCGGTCTGCGTGAAAGGCGGCATGCGTTCGCGGACGCGGCCGCGGGGGTCGATGGAGGCGCTGATGCCGTCGTTGGTGGCGCGCAGGATCCAGCGGCGGTTTTCGGCGGCACGCATGCGTACGATTTCGAGGTGCTGGGCGTGGGCGGCGCTGTTGCCGAAGTAGCCGTCGTTGGAAAGATTCACGAGCACTTCGGCTCCCGAGTGTGTGAATTGGCGGACCAGGTCTGGGAAGACGGACTCGTAACAGATGAAGGCTCCCAGTTTGTGTTCGCCTAGCGGGAAGACTACTACGCGGTCACCGGGGACGAAGTCGCCGATTTCTTTGGTGATCTTGTTCACCCATCCGAAGAGCGGCGGGATGAATTCGCCGAAGGGGACCAGGTTGATTTTGTCGTAGCGGTCGACGACTTTTCCGGAGGGGTCCAGCATCTGCGCTGAATTGAGGGGCTCTTTTTGCGGGGTGAAGCCTACGGCTCCGAACAAAAGGGGAGTCTGTGCGGCTTGGGCGACACGTGTTGTGTAATCGCGGAAGGGGGCTTCGTTGAGATAGAAGGGCGCGGGGACTTCGGGCCACAGGATTACGTCGGCGCCGCTGGTGCGGGAGAGCAGAGCCATGTGCTGCTCCAGGTCGCGCAGGTTGTCTTCGGTCCACTGCATTTCGGTGTCGATGTTGGGTTGCACTAGCAATGCTTTGCGCGAACCGGTCTCGGGGCGCGGTGCGCGGGGGAGTGCTAGCAGCACCAGGAGCGCTGCCAGCCATAGAAATTCGCGGCGGGGAGGGCGCACGAAGATCAGGGCTACCGCGCAACCCAGCATCGCGAATATGAAAGACAATCCGTAGACGCCGGTGATGGGGGCCAGGCGCATTGGCAGGGGCATGTCGATTCCGGCGTTGCCCAAGCCGAGCCATGCGAAGCCGAAGAAGCCGTGGGTACGCTCAATGCCGGTCCACAGCGCGGCGATGGAGGGGATCGCCCACCAGCGGGGCATCAGGAATCCGGCTAGTGTGGCGAAGACCGCCATGTGCAGGCCTTTGTAGAGGCCGAATAAAATGAACGTGCCCCATCCGCCTGCGCGGCCCATGTTGCCGTGCACTTCCATGACGAATTCGATCCAGGGGCAGACGCCGCACCAGAACACTGAGCCCGCCGCCCACCCATAAAACCAGCGGTGCTTCCAGGAAGGCTCGCGGGCGCAGGCGATCAGGATCGGTCCTAGTGCTACGGGCGCTAACCACGTTAGGTTGAAACCGGGGAAAAGGAGTATGAGTAGGAGCGCCGACGCTAGCGACAGGCTTAGGTTCACTAAAAAGTCCGGCGAATGGCGGCGTTGCCGGGGAAGCCGGCGCCTTGCAAGTCCGCACGCATTTTATTCGCGGTGGTGTCGGTGATGGGCCCGACTAGCACGCGATAGGTGCCGGGCCTTTCGTCGATCTCGGCGGCCATGGATTTGAAGCTTTTCTTGCGGAGGACATCCACCATGATGTCGGCTTCGTGCTTGCTGGTGGCGGCGAGTTGCAGATAAGTCTGTCCGGCGGCGGGATGGCTGCCTCCCGCGCGGACTGGCTCGGCTTTGACCTTCTCAGGCTTCGGTCGTTCTGGAGCGGGCTCGGCTTCGGCTTCTTTCGCGGGTTGTTGCGGCGCCGTCTCGGTTGGCGCGGCCGGGGCGGGCGCGGGCTCGGGGGTTTTTGCAGCCGGCGGTTCGGCCACAGGCGGTTTGCCGTCGGGGGCGGGAGTCGCGGCCACGTCGGCGGTCAGGGTGCCTGAGTTGCGTCCCACGATGTAGCCCATCGTGAAAAACACGCCGAGCAGAATCACCACAATGAAGAACACGCTCAGTAGCTGGCGGTTCCCCAGGATCAATTCAAATTCCCCATCTTCGTTTTTGGGCAAAGCAATTTCCTCCGCTGGTCTGCTCCTTTCGTTATACTAACGGATACTATTCCGCGCGTGCCAGCCTCTCTTATCTCTATTCTGGTTCCACTCTTCAACGAAGAAGAATATATCGCGCCTATTTTAAGCCGCGTGCTGACGGCGCCGCTGCCGGATGGAGTGGAGCGCGAGGTCATTGTGGTGGACGATGGGTCGACCGACGGGTCGGACCGCATCGTGGAAGAATTTGTGCAGCGCCATCCGGGCGTGGTGCGGCTGCTGCGTCACGATCGCAATCGCGGCAAAGGCGCGGCGATTCGAACCGCGGTCGCCGAGGCGCGCGGCGAGCTCTGCCTAATTCAGGACGCGGACCTAGAATATGACCCGCGTGAATACGAACACCTGTTGAAGCCCTTGTTTGACGGCGACGCGGATGCGGTATATGGTTCGCGGTTCATGATCGTGGCGGAGCGGCGGGTGATGTATTACTGGCACTCGCTGGCCAACCGTTTCGTGACGGAGTTGTGCAACCTGGTGGCGGACTTAAACCTCACCGATATGGGCACCGGTTACAAGGCGTTTCGTACGGCTGTGCTGGCTGAAACGCCGTTACGCTCCGATGGCTTCGGATTCGAACCGGAGATCACGATTAAGCTGGGGCGCCGCGGCGCGAGGGTCTATGAAGTGCCGGTGAGTTATCACGGACGCACTTATGAAGAGGGCAAGAAGATTCGCACGCGCGATGCGTGGGTGATTCTGTTTACGATTCTGCGTTTCTCGTTGACGGGCGATCTTTACAAGGACCCAGGTGCGCGTACGCTGCATGCGCTCTCGGCGGCGCCGCGCTTTAATCGCTGGATGGCGGATACGGTTCGTCCTCACGTGCGCGAGCGGGTTCTCGAAATTGGCGCCGGCATCGGCAATTTGACGCGTGCGCTGGTGAGTGGGCGCAAGCGCTACGCGGCTACCGACATTAATCCGGAGCACCTGGCGCGGCTGCAGTCGCGCTTTGTGCATCGCATGAATCTGGAGGCGCATTTTTGCGATCTTACGCGTGCTGAGGATTTTCAGCCGTTCCTGGGGGATATGGACACGGTGATCTGCCTGAACGTGCTGGAGCATGTGGAAGACGATCACGCGGGGCTGGCGAACATTTTTTCGGCGCTGAATCATGGCGGGCGTGCGATTGTTTTGGTGCCGGAGGGGCAGAGTGTTTTCGGAACCATCGATGAGGCGCTGGGACACTTCCGGCGGTATTCGGAGGCGGAGCTGAAGAGCAAGATGGAGAAGGCGGGGTTCGAAGTGGAGCAGATGATTCGCTTCAACCGGGTGTCGCGGCCGGCTTGGTTTGTCAGCGGGCGGATTTTGAAGCGGCGGAGTTTGGAGTGGAACCAGATGCGGCTTTACGACCGGTTTGTTTGGGTGTGGCGGCGGATCGATGGGTTGCTGCCGTGGAGGCCTACTTCGATTATCGGGATTGCGCGGAAGCCTTAGGGAGAAATCGGGGACGGCAGTTCGGGAATGCCTGACCAAGCCTTCGAGATCGATATTACGGATCAGTCGGTCAGCGTCCGACTTGATGTCTCGCGAAGCTCTCCTAAAACAAGGTTTTACGCTTCTATTTTCTTTATTGCCTTAGCGGCGCTTGGAATCTGCGTAACTCTCCTCCGTCCCGGGAGGCACGGTGACCCAAGCATGTGGCATGATCTTTCAACATCTCCCATGGATTCAGGGAATTTCATCGTTCCATTGCTTCTTCTGTCGAGCTTCCCTGTCTTTATGGGCCTCCTTCTTTGGAGATACGTGGTGTCGGCGTATCCTCCGACGAAAGTTTCATTGTGACCGATCGACCTTGACCATCCCTAGAGTGCGATGGCTCGATATCCATAATAATAAGGATTGGCATACCCGCTCCTATCCGTTGGCAGACATCGCGAACATCAGGTATCAAGCGGTCGCTCGCACCGGAGGCAAAGGGGGCAATCTACGGTCTCCGCTTTATCGCAGGAGGCAGGATGCAGAGAGTCCTACCGGGCATCGAACCTCGCCAAGCTGACAGGATATTGAAAGCGCTCAAAGCGTTTGGCGCTGATGTTCCCGCTGATTTTGGCATAAGGACTAGGGGGTTACTGTCCCCGATTTAGGTGGTTGGTTGGGCGGCTTTAAATTCTTTGTAGGCGGCGCGCGCCGATTGAATTTGCTGCACGTGTTTTTCGGCGTGTTCGGCGTAAGTACGGAGTAAATCCAGAAGCGTCACGTTTCCCCGCTCACTATGCTGGCCGGTGCGGGCGAAGGCGGCTTCGGGGAGATCCTTCAAGAGTTCGTGGTTCTCGGCGCGGGTACGGCGGAATGCTTCTAGCGCAGGCGAGAGTTTGCGTTTGCTGTAATCGAGACGCTCGGCCCAGGCATCCTGGTTTATTGCGGGCATTAGCGGATTGTCCTCTGCAATCACTTGGCGGAGGCGCATTGCCAGCACGGTTTCGGTGTCGGCCAAGTGGCAGACGATGGTGCGCACGCCCCACTTGCCGGGGGCGGGTTGGAAGTCCAGGACAGGTCCGGCGGCGCCGGTTGTGGCTACGGCTACCAGTTCGGCTCCGCGGCGGAATCTTTCTAATAGATCTGCGAGTTCGCTCATTTTCGTTTCAATAGTAGTCGGCGCAGGACATGTAATAGCCGCACTGTTCACAGTAGAGTTTACATTTGCGCTCGGCTAAACGGCGGCTGCATACGGGGCAGAAAAGCATGGGTTCCTGCTCCTTCGTGTTGGTGACTTCCTGCGGGTTCTGCTCCACTGCTAGACCATTATAAGGTGCGGTGCCGAGTATAATGAAGCCAGCTTGACTTAACCCAGAGGTACTCATGAAGCGAAGCAGAGTGTGGATCGTTTTTGCACTGGCGGCTGTGATCTTGGCGCAGACCAAACGTGAACCTGAGCGTCCCTTGAAGCAACCCGTGCGCGGTGTGCATGGCGCGGTGGCGGCGGGCAGCGAGTGGGCTACCGAAGCCGGGATGCGTATGTACTACAAGGGCGGCAACGCGGTGGATGTGGGCGTCGCCACGATGTTCGCGGGGTCGGTGAGCGAGCTTTCGCATTACGGATTCGGGGGCGAAGCGCCTATTCTGATTCGTACCAAGGATGGGAAAGTTCACGCCATCGCCGGCGTGGGCACGATGCCGAAAATGGCAACGGCGGATTTTTTCCGCAACCGTCCGCTGCAGCCTTTTGAGGTGACCGAGCGTGATCCCGGCGGGTTGAAGGGCATCGTTCCGGGAGCGGGGCTGATGCCGGCGCTGGTTCCCGGCATGGTGGATGCCGCGCTGCTGGCGCTGCGCGAGTACGGGACGATGAGTTTCGAGGATGTGATTGCGCCGGCGATTGATCTGACCGATGGGTTTGCGCTGGATGATATGCGTTCGAACTCGATGGCGTACAGCCAGCCGTTCTTCAATCAGTGGCCGACTTCGAAGGCGCACTTCCTTCCCAATGGGCGTCCGCTGCGTACCGGCGAGATTTTCCGGCAGCCGGATTTGGGGCGCACTCTGCGGGGGATGGCGGATGCGGAGAAGAAGGCGCTGGCGGCAGGGGCTTCGCGCGATTCTGCTATCGATAAAGTACGCGACTATTTCTATCGCGGCGAAATCGCTCACAAGATTGATGCGTTCAGCAAAGCGAACGGCGGACTTCTGCGCTATGAAGACATGGCTGCGTTCAAGCTGCAGGTGGAAGAGCCGACCTCGACCACTTTTAAGGGGTACAGAGTTTACAAGACCGGTTTCTGGAGTCAGGGGCCGTCGATGCTCGAGGCGCTCAATATTCTGGAAGGCTTCGAGGATCAGCCCTCCTACAATTCTGCCGCCTATATTCATCGGGTGGCGGAGGCGCTGAAGCTGGCTTATGCGGATCGCGACACGTACTATGGCGATCCGAAATTCAACCATATTCCGGCGGATGTGCTGCTGTCGAAGGAGTACGCCGCGCAGCGCCGCAAGCTGATTAGCGACAAGGCTTCGCAGGAGTTTCTGCCCGGCGAGATTCATGGCAAAGCGGGACGCCATCCTTCGGAAGAGGCGGTGGCGCATATTCCTCTCGACCCGGTGTTGATGGCGCACGATACTACTTGCGTGGATGCGATCGACAAGGACGGGATGATGTTTTCCGCTACGCCTTCGGGGGCATGGCTGCCTAGCGTGATCGCCGGGGACACGGGGATTCCGCTGAGTGAACGTGCGCAGAGTTTTGTGCTGATTCCGGGGCATCCTAATGAGTTGGCTCCGGGCAAGCGGCCGCGCGTGACGCTGAGCCCCACGCTGGTGACGTCGACGGAAGGCAAGCCGGTGGCGGTGCTGTCGACGCCGGGCGGCGATACGCAGGAGCAGGGGCTGCTGCAGGTTTTGTTCAACTCCATCATCTTCCGTATGAACGCGGAAAACTCCGTCGAGGCGCCGCGCTTCGGCACCCGGCATCTGGTTTCGAGCTTCGATAATCATGCTTGGAATCGCGGGGACTTGCAGCTTGACGACCGCATTTCGGCAAACGTGGCGGCGGATCTGGCGGCGCGCGGCCACAAGGTCAGCATGATGTCACGCTATGCTAACGGCACTGCTCCGGTGCTGATCCGGGTGCTGGAGGGCGGCGCGATTGAGGCTGGCGCAGACCCTTACTACAACCGTTCCGCGCATGCGTGGTGATGAGATCGGGTGACGCTTCCGCTTTTCGACAACCCTTCGGCGCTTGATCGAACGGCGCTGGCTAGACGACTGCGGGCTCTTGCGTCGGAAAATATCTGGATTGGGACTAGTTCGTGGAAATATCCGGGCTGGCTGGATCAGATCTATTCGCGCGACCGCTATTTGACGCGCGGACGGTTCTCACAGAAGCGTTTCGAGGCGGAGTGTCTGGCGGAGTACGCTGAAATATTTCCTATCGTTTGCGGGGACTTTTCCTTCTATCAATTTCCTACCCCGGAATTTTGGCAGCGGTTGTTTGGGTCCGCTGCTGGAGGGGTGCGCTTCGCGTTGAAAGTGCCTGAGGAGGTGACGGCGGAGGTGTTCCCTAAGCATCCGCGCTATGGTCCACGGGCGGGGATGAAGAACGAATCGTATCTCAACGCTGATGCGCTGGCTGCCTTGTTCTTGGAGCCGCTGGAGCCGTACCGCGACCGCATTGCCGCGTTGATTTTCGAGTTCGGCGCGCGCGCGACTCCGGCGCGGGAATTCGTCGCAAGGCTGGGTCCTTTTCTTGACGCGTTGCCTCGGTCCTTCCGTTACGCTGTCGAAGTTCGCAATCGTACTTATCTGGATGCGCCTTATTTTGATTGTCTGGGCGAACGCAATGTCGCGCACGTATTCAACGCTTGGACTAAAATGCCGCCGCTCGCGGAACACATCGCGATTCCGGGAGCGTTTACTGCCGATTTCACGGTGGTGCGGGCGCTGCTCCGCGAGGGGCGGGCGTACGAGCAAGCCGTGGAACAGCTAGCGC
>Ga0207674_10001662_pt1 | contig 28614 bp, 29 predicted proteins | sample KBSCornC72_FD_184303 | JGI IMG/M metagenome (GOLD analysis project Ga0207674, IMG submission 184303) | Corn rhizosphere microbial communities from Kellogg Biological Station, Michigan, USA - KBS Corn C7-2 (SPAdes) (version 2) | ecosystem: Host-associated > Plants > Roots > Rhizosphere > Soil ...
CGCGAGCTTCTTCACATCCATGGCGAAATCGCCTCCCCCTTGCGGGCCCCTTGAACAGCCTCACACATCAGACAAATTGGTTAAGAAACCGTTGGGTGAGAATCGCCAGACCGCCGAATGCGATCGCGACTCCGTACGGAATTTCGGGTCGTCCTTCCCTGCTCCTGGCGCGGTGCCAGCCGAGGATCGCGAGCGTCAAAACGCCGCCGGCAATCGACATCAACAGAAGGAAACGGACGGTAAGCAGCGGCGGGAACCATAGCGCCAGCGCAGCAGCGAGCTTGACGTCTCCGCCGCCCATCATGCCCGCGTAGAAAGCCCCCGCGAGGAGTACGAAAACAATTGCGGCCGCGGCGAGTTGGATCGCCATTGCCGGCCAGGGAGTGAGCGGAACCGAGAGCCAATAGACCGGCGCACACAGCGCTACAGCCGCATTGAGCCGATTCGAAATCGTGAACGTGCGCACGTCGATGACCGCCGCGACGACAAGCACTACGGCAAGCGCGAGAAGCAGCAGATCGGTAAATGCGCCGTTGAACATGATGCACACCCCTAGACGGCGCGCCTTTCGAATTCGTAACCGGCGGGGAAATGAGCGATTTTGACGTGATCATCGTCGGTGGCGGCATCGCCGGAGCAAGCTTGGGTGCCGAAATCGCTGCGGCGCGGCGGACGCTGATCATCGAGGCCGAGGACCAGTGTGGCTATCATTCGACCGGCCGCTCCGCCGCTTTCTATCTCGAGAGCTACGGCGGCGCCGAAGTTGCGAAGTTGACCATCGCTTCGCGCGACTTCTTGCTGCAGCCGGCACCGGAATTTTCGGACCATGGGTTTTTGCGGGTGCGCGGAGACCTGCACCTCACGCGAGACGAGCTTCCCGAGCTTCCGCCGTCGGTCGAGACGCGAATCGTTGAGCGCGCCGAACTGGAGCGGATCGTCCCCGGGATTAGGCCGCCGTGGCGTCGGGCGCTGTTCGAGCCGGGGTGCGCCGACATCGACGTTGCGAGTCTGCACGCGGCTTTCCTCCGGGCGTTTCGGCGAAGCGGCGGTTCTATCAGGACAGGTGCCCGGTTGCGGTCCGCGAGCAGGCGCGGCGACTTATGGGAAATGCAGCTTGAGGACGGCTCGACGATTAGCGGCTCGGTGATCGTGAATGCTGCGGGCGCCTGGGCCGACAGGGTCGCCGCCGCTTGCTCGGCAGAGCCACTGGGCATCGCGCCGAAGCGCCGCACGATGGTGCAGCTGCGGGTCGGCCGAAACGGCCTCAAGGACCTGCCGCTGGTCGATGACGCGGGCGGCACCTTCTATTTCAAAGGGGAGGGCGACTCGACCATCTGGCTCAGTCCTCACGACGAAATTCCTACCCTACCGTGCGATGCCGCGCCGGAGGAGATCGATGTGGCGATCGCGATTTCCCGGTTCGAGGCTGTGGTCGATTGGCCGATCGAACGCGTCGAGCGCAGCTGGGCAGGCCTCAGGAGCTTCGCCCCGGACCGGCTGCCGGTCTATGGATTCGATCCGCAAGTGCGGGGCTTCTTCTGGTGCGTGGGGCAAGGTGGATTTGGCATCCAGACGTCGCCCGCAGCGGCGAAGCTGGCCGCCGCGCTATTATCGAACGAGGGCCCCGATCCGGCGGTGGCGCACATCGACTCGGTGGTCTTTTCGCCGCGTCGGTTCCATCGCTGAGAGTGAATATGAGTTGGGGAGGCGCGGTTGACGCCTCCCCTCACCAACTTTCCAACAGGGGAACGAGAGAGTCGGTGACGGGCGGCTATTTAGAGCCACTGTCCGGCTATCAAAAGTGAACTTTCATTCACAGCCGGTGGTGGCGGCGCTGGTCGTCGGCCGCGGCGCAGGCGAGTGCATCGACCCGGTCGTTGTCGGGATGGCCGCTGTGACCCTTCACCCAGCGCCATTCTATTCGGTGGCGCTTCGACGCTTCGACCAGCTCCTGCCACAGCTCGGCATTCTTGACGGGCTTCTTGTCCGAGGTCCGCCAGCCGTTGCGCTGCCAATTGTGGACCCAGCGCGTGATTCCGTCGCGGACATAGATGCTGTCGGTGTGAAGCTGGACCCGGCAGGGCTTCTTCAACGCCTCGAGGCCGCGGATCGCCGCCAGCAGCTCCATACGGTTGTTCGTGGTCAGCGGCTCGCCGCCCGACAGTTCCCGCTCCTTGTCGCCCATTCGCAGCAGGACACCCCAACCGCCCGGGCCGGGGTTGCCGCGGCACGCGCCGTCGGTGAACATCTCGACTTCAGGCAGCTCTGTCAGAAACGAGCTCTCGTGGCAGCTTGAAGGTCATCCGCTCAGGCGAATGATCTGCCTCTTCCTCGCGCACGTCAAAGCGGGAGCGGAGCGCGTCGACGACTTCGCGAACCAGCACCTCCGGTGCGGACGCCCCCGCCGTGATTCCGACCGTATTGGGCTGACCAAGCCAATCCCAATCCACGTCTGCTGCCCGCTCGATCAGGCGCGCGGGCACGCCCATCCGCTCGGCGACCTCAGCCAGCCGCAGGGAATTGCTGCTGTTCGGCGCACCGATCACGAGCATTCGGTCGCATTCGCTCGCGATCGCCTTCACAGCCGCCTGGCGGTTCGAGGTGGCGTAGCAAATGTCCTCGCTGCGCGGGGCGCGGATCGACGGAAAGCGCTTCTTCAGCGCCTCGACCATTGCGGCCGTGTCATCAACCGAGAGCGTGGTCTGCGTGAGGAACGCAAGGTTTTCGGTGCTCGGCAGGTCGACCCGTTCGACGTCCGCCACCTTTTCCACGAGCGTCATCGAGCCGGGCGGCACCTGGCCGAAGGTGCCGATCACCTCGGGATGACCGGCGTGACCGATGAAGAGGATATGGCGACCTTCCTCGATCAGCCGCTCGGCCTGTCGATGCACCTTCGACACTAGCGGGCACGTCGCATCGACGTAGGTAAGGCCGCGGGTCTGCGCATCGGCCGGAACCGACTTCGGGACGCCGTGCGCGGAAAAGACGACAGGCCGGTCATCCGGGACCTCGTCGAGCTCGTCGACAAAGATCGCGCCTAAGGCGCGCAGCCGCTCGACCACGGAGCGGTTGTGGACGATCTCGTGCCGGACATAGACCGGTGCGCCGAACCGCTCGAGCGCAAGCTCGACGATCTGGATCGCCCGGTCGACGCCGGCGCAAAAACCGCGCGGCGCGGCGATCAATACACGAAGGGGTGATAGTTCAGGCACGGTGCAGGCCATGTAAGGCATCGCTTGCAGCCATAGAAGGCCCTTCCTATGAACGCGGGCCTGTTCCGCACTCGCAAGGATCGTTCTCACGTGAAGCTCCGCACGACCGCATTGATTGCCACCATGTTCCTTGCCGGCTGCCGCCACACGGGCGAACTCACCGATGAAAACGGCGGCGGAATCTACGCGGTTCGGAGCGATTGCCCGGTTGCGGGAATCCCGGCGGGCACCGGCGATATCACCCTCTTCAATCCGCCCGAGAGCAGGGATTCTAGGGCGATCGACGTCACTGCGACCATGACCCAGCTGCGATCGACTTGTCAGCAGGTCGGCGATGACGTGGTGTCGACCGTGACCTTCACAGTCGTCGGTTTGCGCCGGGACGCAGGCGCCGCGAGGCAGGTGGTGTTGCCTTACTTCGACGTCGCCCTGCGTGGCGGTGCGAACATCGAAGCAAAGCAGCTCGGCGCCGTTGCACTGAATTTCCCCGCGGGAAGCCAGCATGCAATGACGCGGGGCCAGGCCACGATTCGCGTCAACCGCGGCGCGGCGACGCTGCCCCCGCGAGTTCGCGCCATCCTCACGCGCCCACGCAAGGCCGGTCAGGCCGATGCGGCGATCGATCCGATGTCCGATCCGCAGGTGCGCGAAGCAGTCGCCAACGCGACCTTCGAGCATCTGGTCGGCTTCGAGCTCACCCAGGACCAGCTCAAATATAACGCCACGCGCTAACGCGTTGACTTAATTGCCGGGCACGGCCAAGGCACGCCGCGTCGCCGGAGACCTCGGTCTTCGGAATGGCCGCGCGGGAGAGCTCGCACGCAAGTGCGGCGCCGAAGGAGCAACCGCCCCCGGAATCTCTCAGGCACCAGGACCGCGCGCGCCTGACAGTCTGGAAAGTGCCCGCCGGAGCGTTCGTGAAGGTGGGCCGCCGAAGGGGCAAAGCTCTCAGGCGCTAGAGACAGACGGGGGCGGCTGGCCGGGCTCAACGGAAGAGCCTTGTCCGTCGCACCCTTTGCCGGAGCGCTTGGAATGAGCAGGCCAAAATGAACCGGGAAACCCATAACGGCCCGACCGATGAGACCCAGGCGCGCGGCACGCCTTACAGCGGCGATCCGCAAGGCGGTGCTTCCGCGCCCGCGCCCCAACTCGAAAAGCTTCCGCTGGATGGATGGCACCGCGACCACGGCGGGCGGATGGTCCCCTTCGCCGGGTACGAGATGCCCGTCCAGTACGAAGGGATCATCGCCGAACATCTGTGGAGCCGCGAGAATGCCGGGCTGTTCGACGTCAGCCACATGGGTCAGCTGTTCATCCATGGGCGCGGGGCGGATGTCGCGCTCGAGCGGCTGATGCCCGGCGACTTCCGCTCCGCCGCGGACATGAAGCCCAAATATTCGCTTCTGCTCGCCGACGACGGCGGAATCGTCGATGATTTGATGGCGACGCGCCGCGGCGAGGACTTCTATGTCGTCGTCAACGGCGCCACCAAGCACGGCGACGTCGATTACATGCAGCGCCGCCTGCCCGAGGACGTGATCATCGACCATATGCGCCAGCAGGCGTTGCTCGCTCTCCAGGGCCCGCGCGCCGCCGAAGTGCTCGAAACGATCGTGCCGGGCGTGAGCGAGCTCAGCTTCATGCAGGCCGGCCCATTCAACTGGCAGGGTCACAGCCTGTGGATCAGCCGCTCGGGCTATACCGGCGAGGACGGGTTCGAAGTCTCCGTGCCGGCGACGGCGGCCGCGGCGCTGGCCGACGCGATCACCGCTCACGAGCTGGCGAAGCCGATCGGCCTCGGCGCGCGCGATTCGCTGCGGCTCGAGGCGGGCCTTCCGCTCTATGGGCACGATCTCGATGCCCGCACCACGCCGGTGATGGCCGGCCTCACCTTCGCGATCAACAAGCGCCGCCGCGCTGAGGGAGGCTTTCCCGGCGACATGCGAATTCTTGCCGAGCTCGACAACGGCCCCATTGAGAAGCGGGTCGGCTTCGAGATCGACGGCCGCCAGCCTGTGCGCGAAGGCGCACTAGTGCTCGACGGTGAAGGCAATGAGGTAGGCAAGATCACCAGCGGCGGTTTCTCTCCGTCGCTGCAGCGCCCGATCGCGATGGGCTATGTCGCCGCGCCATTCGCCGAGATCGGTACTGCACTAAAGCTCGAACAGCGCGGCAAGCTGTTCGACGCCAAAGTCGTCGCAATGCCGTTCGTCCCGCACCGCTATCACCGCAAGGGAGCAGCCTGATGTCGCTGTACTTTACCAAGGAGCATGAATGGATCCGCGTCGAAGGCAATTCGGCAACCGTCGGCATTTCCAGTCATGCGCAGGAGGCGCTCGGCGACATCGTGTTTGTCGAGGTGCCTGCGGCGGGCCGTGAGCTTCGCAAGGGCGAAGAGGCCGCGGTGGTCGAATCGGTCAAGGCCGCATCGGACGTATATTCGCCGATCAGCGGCTCGGTGATCGAAGGAAACCAGACGATTGCCGACGATCCTGCGCTCGTGAACAACGATCCCGAGGGCGGAGGCTGGTTTTTCAAGATCGAGGTGAGGGACCCGTCAGAGCTGCAGGGTCTGATGGACGAAGCGGCGTACCGCGATTGGGTGAAGACCCTTTGAGCCAACCAGCCGCCTCGACGAGCAAATGGGACGCGGCGGATTACGCGCGGGTCGGCGGATTTGTCGCCGAGCTGGGCGGCGCGGCGCTCGACTTGCTCGATCCGCAGCCCGGCGAACGGATACTCGATGTCGGCTGTGGCGAGGGAACGCTCACGAAGAAGATGATTGAGCGCGGAGCGACCGTGCTGGGAATCGACAATTCGCCGGAAATGATCGCGGCGGCGCGCGCCAAGGGCGTCGATGCACTGCTGCTCGCGGCCGAGGACATGCAGTTCTTCGCCGAGTTCGACGCGGCTTTCTCGAACGCCACGCTGCACTGGGTGCTTCACAAGGAGCAGGCGGCACGCGCGATCTTCCGCGCTCTTAAACCCGGCAGCCGCTTTGCCGGGGAGATGGGGGGCGAGGGCAATTTGAAGAAGCTGCGGGACGCACTGGACGAGGAGCTGATCATCCGCGGCTACATGCCGCCGGTCGAAGCGAGCAACTGGTACGCGTCGCCTGACGAGTTCGCCTCCGTCTACGAGGCCGCCGGCTTCCGCGAGATCGACGCCCGGCTGATCGAGCGGCCGACTCCGATCGAGCACGGAGTCGCCGAATGGGTGACGACCTTCCGCAAGGGCTGGCTCGACCGCGCTGGGGTCCCGGAAGAGGAACGCCCCGAAATAGGGACCGCTGTCGCCGACCGCGTGGGCTCGAACGTCGCCGATTATGTCCGCCTTCGGTTCATCATGAGGAAGCCCGCCTGATGCGCTACTTGCCGCTGAGCGACGCCGACCGCAGCGAGATGCTGCGCGTAATCGGCGCCGCCTCGATCGACGAGCTGTTCCGCGACGTGCCGGAGGACGCGCGTCTCAAAGGGCCGGTCCACGGCCTGCCGATGCACGCCTCCGAGATGGCGGTCGAGCGGCACATGACCGCCCTGTCGCGCAAGAACATGGCCGCGGGCGATGTCCCCTTCTTCCTCGGCTGTGGTGCATACAGGCACCACATCCCGGCTAGCGTCGATCACATCATCCAGCGCGGCGAATTCCTTACGAGTTACACGCCGTACCAGCCTGAGATCGCGCAGGGCACCCTACAGATGATGTTCGAGTTTCAGACCCAGGTCGCGCGCCTGTTCGGCTGCGAAGTCGCCAATGCGTCGATGTACGACGGCTCGACTGCAATGTGGGAAGCGATCCTGATGGCGCATCGCATCACGCGGCGGAACAAGACCGTGATCTCGTCCGGTGTGCACCCGCATTACGTGAAGGTCGCTGAGACGCTCGCGCAGTTCAGCGAGGATGCGCTTGCAACGGCGCTTCCCCAGCTAAGTGCCGAGCCCGACACAGAGCGGCTGATCGGGAAAATCGGCCCCGAGACCAGCGCAGTGGTGGTGCAATATCCCGACATCCTCGGCCGGATCACCGATCTGACGCCGATCGCGGAGGCGGCGCATGCGGCCGGCGCGCTGCTCATCGCGGTTGTGACGGAGCCTGTGGCGCTCGGACTCATCAAGTCCCCGGGCGAGATGGGCGCCGACATCGTCGTCGGCGAGGGACAGAGCATCGGCGTTGGGCTTCAGTTCGGCGGGCCGTATGTCGGCCTGTTCGGTTGCCGAGAGAAGCATGTCCGCCAGATGCCGGGCCGGCTCGCCGGCGAGACCGTCGATGCCGAGGGCAAGCGCGGCTTCGTGCTGACGCTCTCGACGCGCGAGCAGCACATCCGCCGCGAGAAAGCGACGTCGAACATCTGCACTAGCTCGGTGCTGTGCGCTCTGGCGTTCACGGCGCACCTGACGCTGCTCGGCGAGAAGGGGCTGAGGCAGCTCGCTTCCTTGAATCACGCGCGCGCGTGCGAGGCGGCGGAGCGGCTGTCCGCCATTCCCGGAGTCGCACTCGTCAACGACAGCTTCTTCAACGAATTCACGCTGAAGCTGCCGGTTGAGGCGCGGCCGGCGGTCCATGCGATGGTCGAGAAAGGCGTGCTCGGCGGCGTGTCCCTCGGCCGACTCTATCCGGGTGCCGAAGCGCTGCAGAAGGGACTGGTCGTCGCGGTCACGGAAACGGCGACGGACGGGGACATCGGCGCCCTGGAAGCGGCGCTGAAGGAGGTGGTCCAATGACCGTCAATCCTTCGGGCTGGCGGCCGTCCGCCCCCGCGAACGAACACGGTGAAGCGCAGACCGTCACCGGCAACCGTGCGCTGATGCTCGAGGAGCCGCTGATTTTCGAGATCGGCTCGACCGAGCAGACCGGCGTGGATTTCACCGAGCTGCCAACAGTCGATTCGCGCCTCGGGGGTCTCGAACGGCGCCGGGAGATCGGCCTTCCCGGTCTTTCCGAACCCGAAACGGTGCGGCATTACACCCGCCTGTCGCGCCAGAATTACGCCATTGACCTCGGCCTGTTCCCGCTCGGCTCGTGCACGATGAAGCACAACCCGCGCTTGAACGAGAAGGTCGCTCGGCTGCCGGGATTCGCCGACGTCCATCCGCTGCAGCCGCAGGAGACGGTGCAGGGCGCGCTTCAGGTCGTCAACGAGCTCGCCTTCTGGCTGCTCGACCTCACCGGGATGTACGGCGTTGCGATGAGCCCGAAGGCGGGCGCGCACGGGGAGCTCTGCGGGCTGCTCTGCATCCGCGCAGCGCTCGAAGCGCGCGGCGACAAGCGCGAGGTCGTGCTCGTTCCGGAAAGCGCCCACGGCACCAACCCCGCAACGGCGGCCTTCGCCGGCTATCGCGTCGAAAATATCCCAGCGAATGCAGCAGGACGCGTCGACCTCGATGCGTTGAAGGCACGACTTGGCCCCGATGTCGCGGCGGTGATGATCACCAATCCCAACACCTGCGGCCTGTTCGAACCGGACATGAAGGCCATCAGCGACGCGGTCCATGCCGCCGGCGCCTTCGTTTACTGCGACGGCGCGAACTTCAACGCGATCGTCGGGAAGGTACGCCCTGGCGACCTGGGCATCGACGCGATGCACATCAACCTCCACAAGACCTTCTCGACGCCTCATGGCGGGGGAGGGCCCGGTTCGGGACCGGTCGTCCTGTCAGAGGCACTCGCGCCGTTCGGCCCGCTACCCTTCGTGGCCAAGATGCCCGATGGCAGCTTCAAGATCGTCGAGGAGGAGAGTGCGGGCGAAGAGCACCCGAACGCGTTCGGACGCATGGTCGCCTTCCACGGCCAGATGGGGATGTTCACCCGTGCTCTCGCCTACATCCTGAGTCATGGCGCGGACGGTCTCAAGCAAGTAGCGGAGGACGCAGTTCTGAACGCCAACTACGTCCTTCGCAGCTTGCAGGATGTCCTCAACGCGCCGTTCGCGAACAGCGGGCCGTGCATGCACGAGGCGATCTTCTCCGACAAGGGGTTTGCCGATGACGTCAATACGCTCGACCTCGCCAAGGCGCTGATCGACGAGGGCTTCCATCCGATGACGATGTACTTCCCGTTGGTCGTGCACGGCGCCATGCTCGTCGAACCGACCGAGACGGAATCCAAGGCCAGCCTAGACCAATTCATCATGGCAGTCCGGTCGATTGCCAAGAGAGCTAAGGCGGGCGACCAGAGCCTCAAGGCGGCGCCGGTTTACGCGCCGCGGCGGCGGCTCGATGAGACGCTCGCCGCGCGAAAGCCGGTGCTGGTTTACAGGGAACCGGAGGCGGCCCAGGCAGCCGAATAAAGCTGACGGGGAGGGGTTAGAGAATGCAGGTTCAGGTTCATCCCATTCACCAGACGTGGCTCACCGCGGCTCTGCCGTTCGTGATCATCGCGGTTGTCCTGACCCTGCGGTTGCGCTCCATGAGTCGTGAGCGGCCGCTCAAGCTCTCCACCTTGTGGGTCGTTCCAGTCGTCTACTTGCTGCTCGTAGGATGGATGCTCTTCGCGCTGCCTCCGACCGCAGCCGGCTGGGCGCTCGTTGCTGCCGGCGCGGTGATTGGCGCGGTGCTCGGCTGGCATCGCGGAAAGATGATCCGGATCGAACGCAATACCGAGACAGGAGAGCTTCGCCAGAAGGCGTCGCCGCTCGCGATGCTGCTTCTCGTAGCGCTCATCGTCCTGAAGCTCGGGGCACGAGCGATCTTTGGCGAGACCGCAGCGGCGCAACCGGGGAGCAGCGCAATGCTCCTCACCGACGCCTTCATCGGCTTTGCGCTTGGCCTGCTTTCAGCGACGCGTCTCGAACTCTACCTCCGCGCGAAGCAGCTGCTGGCGAGCTGAGTGGGCGACCAGCAGCGCTTTTACGAAGCTCCAGCGGCGGGCAACCGCCGCTCCGCCCCGGCGGCGCTTCGGAACCGGGAATTCATCGCCGACGTCCTCAGCGATTGGTTGCCGCCTGGCGGCCTCGTGCTCGAAATCGCGAGCGGCACCGGCGAGCACGTCGTCCATTTCGCCGAGCGCTTTCCCGCACTCGAATGGCAGCCGAGCGATATTCACCCGGACGCGCTTGCTTCGGTTGCAGCGTGGCGGCGGGCGGCTGGGCTGCCGAACATCCGCGGGCCGCTCGTGCTCGATGCGGCTTCTGCCGATTGGCCCCTCGATGCGGCCGACGCCGTGCTCAGTATCAACATGGTGCACATCAGCCCGTGGCGCTCTGCTCTCGGCCTGCTAGACGGCGCCCGACGCGTCCTTCCTGCGGGCGGCCCGCTGATGCTGTACGGTCCCTGGATCAGCGATCGTGTCCCGACGGCGCCGAGCAATTCCGACTTCGATGCAGACCTCAGGCGCCGCGACCCCGAATGGGGATTGCGCCGCGTCGAGGAGTTCGCAGCCGCGGCCGAACAATGCGATCTCCCGCTCATCGAGACGCGAGCGATGCCGGCGAACAATATGATGCTGCTGCTGCGTAGACGTTAAACGTAGTTTTACCGTCCTGCGCTACGTCGTGCTCCATGGACCAGAGTAGCGTCGCTCAGAACCGCAAATCGCGTCGATCTCCCGTGCTCCTCGCGGCGAGCATCATGGCTGCCGGTGTCGAGGTTCCCGTTCGCCTGCGCAATCTCTCAGAAGAAGGCGCGCTGATCGAGGGAGACAGTCTTCCCGGCGAGGGTGTCGAAACCGTGTTCAGGCGCAACGACCTCGTCCTGGGCGGCCGGGTCGTGTGGGTTCAGGGCCGTTACGCCGGCGTCGCCTTCGATAGCCCGCTCAATCGCGAGGAGGTGCTTCGGCACATTCCGTCATCGGGGCCGAAGCGTCAGTCTCCGATTGAATTCCGCCGGCCCGGGTTCGCCTGCCGTCCGCTCAGCGATTATGAGCGCCGGAACCTCGAGACGTGGCTCGCCACCGCACCGCGGAGCAGATACGGCGACTGATCAACCGGCGGCGCGCTTGCGCTCGCTGCTTTTCTTCTCCTGGAGGAAGCTCATGAGCTCGCCCACCGGGAACACGCGGTTGAAGCCAATTCCGTAATTGTCCCCATCGCGCCATTTGACCACGCCCCCCGCTGGCTCGAGACCCGAAAGGCTGACGACGACGTGTGCGCCAATCCGAAGATTGGCGTTCGTCTTCACGCAAATGCCGCCTTGCGAAATGTTCATTGCACGCGATTTGTGGACATCGGCGTCTTCCCGAACCGAGGCGATGCAATCGACCTCGATCCGCGGCATGCGCGGCTGCGTGTCCATGCCGGAAGCGCTGAGCAGCGCAAGAACGTCGATCTGTGTGTCGAAGGTGATCCCGACGAGGCCTCGCTCCGACCATTGAGCGACTCCGCTCACACTGTCGCCATGCTTGAGCTCGACTGACACTCGCGTGCCGGGTTCGATCGGTGAATAGGGTCGGATCATCATGCCGCCCGCTGAAATATTCCGGATCAGGCACAGCTCGCGCCGGGCGCCAAGGCGCAGGGCGCCCACTCGCAACAGGCTGAGGAATCGCTCCTCGCTGCGCCGCTCAGGTCGACGAGGCGGCTTCGACGAGAGTGAATAGAGCGTGGTTTCGACGGGTTTCTTGCTCAAAGTGGGCTCCGACAATCGCAGAAACGCAACTCGCGTTGCATGCCCCGCTCGACGTTCGTCGAGCCGGCCCCACTAGCTGCAGGCTGGTACTGGCAAAGGCTTATCAGAGCGTTTCTTTAGGTCCGATACGGTGGTTTGCTGTGACGCCCGCCGAGGCGTAATATGTATCCAACACACGGGAGACGGCCTCATGATCGGTCGATTGATAGTTATCGCCGCCTCGCTCACCATCGGCACTGCCGCAACGGCGCAAACTACCACCACCAAGTTCGACGCGGTCTCCGGCGTTCCTGACATCGACAAGACAACCCAGACGCAGGATGTGAACCTTCGGAACGACAAGGAAGACCGGATGCTCGTGCCGGTGAAGCTCTCCGGCGCGGGCCCCTATTATTTCCTCGTCGACACGGGTGCCGACCGAACGGCCGTTTCAAGGGAGATTGCGGATAAGCTCAGGCTCGAGACCGGTGCGGGCGCTGAGCTCCACACGATTACGGGTGTGACGGAAGTCCGTACTGCGAAGGTGGGCGAAGTCGAGCTGACGCGGAGGCCACAGAAGGCGATCGACGCCGCGGTTCTCGAGGGCGCGTACATCGGGGCGGACGGAATCGTCGGCGTGGATCTTCTGCGCTCGGAGCGCGTCCAGTTCGATTTTGAAAAGCAGACGATGTCGATCGTGCCGTCCGCCACGCCTGACTTCCGCGCCGAACCCGGCACGATCGTGATCGAGGCGCGGCGCAAGAACGGTCGGCTGATCGTCACCGACGCCGTTGCCAACGGTCAGCACGTGACAGTCGTGCTCGACACCGGGTCGGACCTGTGTCTCGGCAACGAGGCGCTGCGCAAAAAGCTGCTCGGAAAGGATCTCGCGGATGCGGATCACCAGGTGGAGCTTGAATCGGTCACCGGCGCGAAGATCAGCGGCGAATATACCGTCGTTCGCAACCTCACCATCGCCGACGTTCAGCTGACCAATCTCGCGATCGTTTTCACCGATGCCCATACATTCAAGCAACTGGGGCTGCAGAACAAGCCAGCGCTCCTGCTGGGGATGAACGCGCTGCGCGCCTTCAAGAAGGTTTCGATCGATTTCGCGACCAGGAAATTCCGTGTCGTTCTCCCCGAGCACAGCGCCGTCCAGTCCGAGCTTGCGTTGGCCGCGCTCCACTAATCGCGTTCCCTTGCGTCATACCTGAGCTTCGCTACGCAGCGAGATGAGCACATCCCTCCGTGAGGCTGGATCGGCGTCGACGTGATTCCTTATTGGATCCTGTTCATCATTTTCGCTGCCGGCGCGCTCCTCGAACATGATGTCGAAGGGCGGAGGCCGCGCTCGATCCTGTTGCTGATTGGAGCCCTGATCATCGCCTTGATGATCGGCTTCAGGTTCAAGGTTGGCGCAGATTGGATAGCTTACGAGCTGATCTTCAATTACTCGAAGCTGTTTGGCGCCGCTCGGTCAGTTCAGGCTTTCGGCGATCCGGCATATTCGCTGCTCACATGGAGCGTGTCTCATCTCGGCGGCTCGATCTGGCAGGTGAACCTGGTCTGCGGGCTCATCTTTTCATGGGGCCTTCTTCGCTTTGCGCGAGCGCAGACCAATCCGTGGCTCGCGATGACGGTCGCGATCCCGTACCTCGTCGTGGTCGTAGCTATGGGATACTCGCGGCAGGCGGTCGCGATCGGAATCTTGCTTGCGGGTCTTGCTTCCGTGATCAATGGCGGGTCGACGTTGCGCTTCGCTGGCTACGTTGCGGCCGCCGCCCTGTTCCACAAGACGGCGGTCATCGTGCTCCCGCTCGTCGCTTTCGCGCAACCTCGCAGCAGGCTGATCAATCTGCTCGCGGGGATCGCCCTCACCGTCCTTTTTTACGACTTTTTCCTCAGTCAGTCGATGAACGTCCTGTACAGGAACTACATCAAGTCGGAATATTCATCTCAAGGCGCCGGAGTCCGCGTTGCGCTCAACGTCATTCCTTCGCTGCTCTACCTGATCAACCGCCGCAACTTCCACCTTTCAAGCGTCGAATCAAAGCTGTGGTTCATCTTTTCAATGGCGTCTTTCGGTTTCTTCGGACTGTTTCTTATTTCCCCGTCGTCGACCGCAGTTGATCGGATGAACCTCTATGTGATGCCGATCCAGATTGCCGTTTGGTCGCGAGTGCACACCGCCTACAATCTTGGTCGTCTCGGGCGTGTCCTTGTTGTCGCGCTTTCAGCGGTGATCCTGTTCACCTGGCTCAACTTCGCTGTCTTTTCGCGAGCGTGGGTACCTTACCAGTTTTACCCGCTGTTTAGCTGACGGTTAGTTAGGATCGCTGCGCTTCCGCAAGTGGTTTGGGCAGTGGTTCGATAAAGACTTCCGGATTCGCCTTCTTCGCGACGGCCCGCTTCTCGACCAGGAAGTGGTACGCAAAACCGCCCAGCAGTGATGCTGCAAGCGAAGACACGATGATCCAGGCTCCGGGAACCACTCGGGCAACAACCGAGACGATCGGATCGTGCACGAGGTAGAGCGAATAGGAGGCTGCCCCTAGGAGAATAAGGGAACGCGGGACGGCCATTCCCTTTCGCTCTGTTTGCGCCAGCGAGGCAACTAGGCAAGCTGCTGCAGCGCCCACCCAGACACGGTGCGTCTCGTCATGGCCAAGGAGAATCCAGACTGCGAGGAAAACCGGCGCCGCCAAATAAAGAACTCGATGGACACGCCCATCGCGATAAAGAATCGCCGCGGCAATTCCGAAGAAGAACTCGAGATTTATGTCCGCAAACGGCAGGTGCTTCCCCAAAAGAAGAATGCATGCTGCCCAGACCGCCATGCCGATCGGCAGAATCCCGGAGAAGTAAAACAGCCCGAACAAAATGTAGAAGAGGATTTCGTGCTGAAGCGTCCAAGCTACAGCCAGCGCCGGGTGGGTATCGACGGGTGCGAGCGTCAACGTCGGGAGCCAGCTCCACACGTGAGTATCGTGCGGCAAACTGAGGTAGAGCAGCGCCATGGCAATGCCGACAGGGAAATAGGGTAAGTAGACGCGTCGGAACCGGGCAATCGCATAGTCGCGAAGGCTTCTCCTTTTGCCAACGGTCGAATGATAGATAATGAAGCCCGACAGCACGAAGAAGAAGTCGACTCCTAGCCTGCCGTAGCTAAGAATATCATAGGCTTTCGAATTCCCCGAGAAGTCACGTGCGGCCAGTCCGGAGTGATAGAAGACAACCGCCAAAGCGGCGATCCCGCGGCCTGCCTGCAGGCTTTCGATCGTTTTTCTCGCCTGCGGTTTTCCGGTGGCGCCCATCGCGAAGGTCCTAGGCCGTTCGCCCAAGGATTTCACTGGTCCCACCGCGCCGCCGCAAGGCCATCAATCTGACGAAGCGCCGCAAGCCGGCGAACGGAGACGTCCTGTTCCGATAGAAGTCGAACAAGGCACGCGACTCGTCAAAGTTGACCGTATGCGGGCCTCGAACGTGCATGAATCGAAGCCGCCCTCGCTCAACTTCCTCATATTCCTCGGCCGACAGCTGCTCGATTTCGAACAACAGCACGCCGTCGCCGTAATCGCGGGTGGAATCCTGGCCGAAACGCCACAGCGAGCCATCTAGCGCGACCGCGATTTTGCCAGCCATCCGCGATCCAGCCGGTGAAATACGAACCGGGCTTGCAGGGTGCTCGACGAATGGTGCCCTGAGCGCCGTACTCGTCCAAAGACGCAGGACCGATGGAGCCTCATTGAGGCGATTGCCGAAAAGGTAGAACCGGCCCTGGTGCTCGAACAGGGTCGGGTCGATCAGGCTCGGCTCACCTTCGACAACAAAGTTGGGAACCGGTTCGAGTGCATTAGACGTCAGTCGAAACAGCCGAACGGGGCTGGATTCGGCGATCTCCGGCACGACAAAATGTTCGTTCCCAAGTGAGATCGTCGCCGGATAGCTCCAGTGCGTGGTAGACGGCGTAAGTCGCCGCGGCTCACCGCTGTCGAGATGCAGGATCTCGCCCAGGCCCGAAGACTTGGAAAGACCTTCGACGAGGATCCCGTTACCCGCGGGGTGAAAAAAGGGGTCGGCGATGAAGTGGTAGCCGGCGGGGGTCGGCTCGATGGTCCAATGCTCAGGCCGCGGAAAGTCGGAAACGATTGCCGCTGGCTCACCTATGGCAACTTCGGCTCGTGCAACCTGCCAGCGCTTTTCGACCAGGGCGCCATAATGCAGCCGCTTCACGTAATTCCACAGCAGCTTCGCACAGAAAGCGGCGACGGTCTTGTTCGCCGGCAATCGGTAGACCGTTCCTTTCGCAACCGGCGTCGCTTGGCCTGCCAGGGCATTTTTGATCGCTCGATGGAGCAGAAGCGGTGAGATGCGATAAGCTTCGATCAGCGTCGCCCGGTACGAATGGCGATGGACGCGAGTCTCTCCGAACGCGGCGATCGAGCCGGAATCCAGATCGTTGGTCAGCAGTTGGACCACCTGGCCCAGCCGGTCGGCTCTCTCCGCGATCTCATAAAACCCGGCGGGGCGGCCACGATAGTGGCGCGGATCGCCATGATGATAGGACAGGATCGGCGGGAACTCGGCTCCATTGGGAATCCTCAATAGTCCCATGCCGAATTTGACGAGCGCCGCGATTTCATCCTCTGCGAAGCGCTCGATCAATTGCTTCGGCAGCGTCTGCCAGGTCCCTTCATAGCCGGATTCGAAGCTGGTCTCGCGAACGATCGGGACGTCGTTGGGAAATGTCACCGAGCGGGTGAGACGATTCCGGATCGTGAAGAGGTTCAGCACGTAATAGAGCGCGTGCTTGGCCCGTCGGCGGGCGGGGCGAGTGTTGGTGCAATTGTAGAGCAGCAGATCGTATTTGCCTGCGATGGTACGGAGCGCCTCGGCTTGCCAGGGGGCAACGCAGCGATTGTCGACTATTACACCGATCCGAGGGGTCCTCATCCTGAAGAATGCCTGCACGCCGACCGGATGACGGAGGCGAACTTCGTGGCCCCCAGCGCAGCTGAATAGTCCCGTTCAACCGTCAAGCGCGCGTTCGCGCCCAGCCGCGCTCTAAGCTGAGGCGAGGATGCAATCGTTACCAGTGCCTCGGCGAACTCAGCCGGCGTGGAGGGGAGAAAGCCGTTCTCCCCCGGCCGGACGATTTCCGCGTTCACACCCACGGGCGAGGCAATCACCGGCCGTCCTGCAGCCATGTACTGGAGCGCCTTCAGGCCGCACTTGCCGCGGCTGAACTCGTTGTCGGGCAGCGGCATGATGCCAACATGAGAGGCTGAGATTTCGCGCCCCTCGACCTCCGGAGCCCACGGAATGAACTTCATTTCCGCGCCCGCTATCGGCTGCTCCGGCGGGCTGTTGCAGATAATCTTGATGGTCATCGGGAAGCGCCGCGCAGCTTCCTCGAGCGCGGCGCGGGCATGCTCGAAATGGGGCAAGGTGGTTGTCGAACCCGTCCAGCAGACGACGAAAGGCCGGTCGGCCGGTTCGGGCCGGAGCTCATAATCGGCAAGATCGATCGTCGTCGGAACGACATGAACGTTCGAGTTTACCTCGCGCGCGTATTCGGCGAGATATTCGTTCCCTGCCGAGACGGCATTAGCGAGAGCGCAAATGGTCCTCGTCTTCCTGTGAAAATGCAGCAGTGAGAAGAAGCTGTTCCTCTGATCCGGCTGCTGCATCCAAATGGAATCGTCGAAATCGAAGATGATCGGCTTGCCCGTCCAGGCGACAAGACGTTCATAAATGGCAGGCCCGATCAACGCGGCCTCTCGGTGAATGACAATGGCGTCATATGATTTCAGGCGCCCGAGGATCGCAGCTCGTCGGGCGAAGTCCCGGGCAACCAACAACGCCTTTTGAGCCACCTTGCCGGGTTTGCTGACGATTTTCGCCAATGCCGGCGATTCGAATGGCGCGAACTCGAGACTGATCCGATGATCGCGCTCGAGCAGCGGAGCCCATTGCTCAAACCGAAAGCGTTGACTCGGCGAGAGCCCCTCGGGCTTGCTCGCAAGCACCAGGATCTTGAGCGGCCGTTCGGCCATCGCCTCAGAACAGCCGCTTCGACCAGGTTTCGGGCGTCTTCTCGTTCACGATCTCGAGGTCGAGGTGGTACTTGAACGGCCGCACGCCGCGGTTGCTGATCCAGCTGATCATCTGCTCGAGGCCCTCCTCCAGCGTGACCTTGGGTTCGTAGCGCAGGAGACGCCGCGCCTTGTCGGCCGAGCAGTTGGCGAGCTCGACCTCCTGCGGGCGTCCACGAGTATAGGCAATCTCGAGATCGAACTGGATAAGCCGGGCGATGCTCTGCGCGAGTTCGTTGATGGTCACGAACTCGTCGTCCGGGCCGATGTTGATGATCTCGCCAACGCAATCCGGATTGAACGCCATCTGCTTCAACGGGTCGATATCGTCGGTGACGAAGCTGAAGCAGCGCTTCTGGTTCCCATCGCCATAAATGTAGGGCTGACGGCCCTGAAGCATGAGATTGATGAAGATGCTGGCGACGTTCCGGTAGGGATCGTCGTACTTCTGCCGCGGTCCGACGATGTTGTGGGGCACGGCGATCACCCACTCCATGCCGTGGGTTTCGGCAAGGTTCTGGAGCATGAGCTCGGCCGTATATTTTCCGATCCCATATGGATCCTGAGGGCGGGGCGTCATGTCCTCGGTGAAGGGCACCCGGTTGGTTCCGTAGCGCGCCATCGAGGAGCACATGACAAAGCGGCCGACGCCGTTGGCGATCGCCGCCGAGATCATCGCGGTGGATGCGCCCACGATGTTCTGCGTGATCAGGTGCGGCGAGAAGACCGAGAGCCCTTCATAAGCGGTGGCGGCGCAATGATAGGCGATATCGACGCCCTTCATATGCTGCTTCAATTTATCGAAATCGTTGCAGTCGAATTGGTAGAATTCGACGGCTTCCGGGACATTGTCGAGGTAGCCGCCGATCATATTGTCGTTGCCGATGACCTCGTGCCCATCGGCGAGGAATGCGTCGGCGAGGTGACTGCCAAGGAAGCCGGCCACACCGGAGATGAAGATTCGCTGCTTCGGCATGCTACTCGGTCGGTTGTTGAGGAGGGTCGGTCGGAATTGAAGAAGGCTAGCGAAGGGCTCGCTGGCTGCCAACAGCCGCTTTCGCCAAGGCGTGGTAAATCGCGTCGTAACGTTCGACGCCCGTCTCGAGATCGAACCAGCGCCGCACCGCGTTCCTCGACCGCTTCTTGTCCGGCTTGAGGCGGTCGAGCTCATCGAGGGCGCCGCGGTAAGCATTCTCGTCGAAGCGGTCGATGACCACACCCGAGCCCGCTTCGGCCATGATCCGATCGACATCCCCGACGCCGGAATTGGTCACGACGGGAACCTCGAGCGCAAGCATTTCCCCGAGCTTGGTGGGAGATGCGGCTCTCTTGGAGGAGACTGCCTCGACGAACGAGATGCCGAGGTCGGCCGCGGCCATCAGCGCGGGGACTTCCGATCGGCTGGCCGCCTTGACGATGATCTCACCGGGCGGAAGCTGCCTTTGCGCGGTGGCAGGCCGGATGAGTGCTTCGGGCGTGTGGGTCACCAAGAGGAATTTCGTTGGCCCGTAGCGCTCGCGATAAACCCGATAGAAATCGAGCATTTCGTCGAGCATGTAATTGCCGCCGAGCGAGCCGAGATAGGCCAGCACGCGGTCGGCCGCTCCGATCCCGAGCGAAGCGCGGGAGGCGGCGCGTTCCTGCGCTAGAGGGGGGCGGAATAGGCCCAAGTCAACACAGCATGGAATGACCGCGATGGGTGCGGCTGACCGGTCTGTCGCGACGATGACGTCGCGCGCGTTCTCGGTCAGGCTCACGAGCTGATCGGCTTCGTCCCAGAACTCGCGCTCGCACCTTTTGAAATAGCGGTAGACGCCGCGGTACAGCGGGTTGGACTGACTCCACGAGCCGCTCTCACGGCGTTCGTCCGCCCAGAATCCGCGCATATCAAAAAGAAAACGCATGCCGGTGCGCCGCTTGAGCGCGAGGCCGACGAGCGCGGTCACATAGCCGCGGCAGTGTACGAGATCGAAGCCCTCGCGCCGGTGAAGCTGGAAGGCGAGACGCCGCAGCGCTGCGACGTCAAACAGCGTTGAAAGGACCGGCGGACGCTTATGATAGGGGAGGGGGCGCCAACTGACGCCCGCGGCAACACAGGCCTCTCGGACGGTGCTCCGCTCACTTGGGCTTCGGTCGCTTTTCTCGAAGCTGATCAACGTGATCCGATGGCCCCGTTGCGCCAGACCGAACAGGTAGGGAAGGACTTGCGAGGCCCCGAGCGGGTCGCACATTCCATCGTAGCTCAGATATAGCGCCCGGGCCGCAGGGGACGGCGCAGCAGCGTCTGCCAAGTCCAATCTTCCTTTTCCGGCGCTCGTGTATCAGTATCCGACCGTGCCGCAATCGCAGTCCGCACTTTCTGCCGATCGGAATGCCCGGCGCTCCCCTCAGGTCTCCGTTGTGGTCACCTGCTACAATCTTGAACGCTACATCGGCGAAGCGCTCCACTCCGTGCTCTCGCAAAGCGATGCGCCGCCGTTCGAGCTAATCGTCGTCGACGATTGCTCCACCGATCGAAGCGGCGAAATCATCCGCGGCTTTGCGGAAGCCAAATACGTCAGAACGCCACGCAACGGTGGCGTACTTCTGGCGATGCTCGCCGGCGTGGAGCAGGCGAAGAGCGACATCATCTGCCTGCTCGATGGCGACGATTTGTGGGAGCAAGGCAAGCTTGCGGCTTCGGTCGCCGCGTTCGCTGCCGGTCCGAGTGTCGCGCTGGTCACTCACGATTTGTGCTTCATCGACGCGGCAGGCGAGCGCATCGGCCGCAATTCGCGCCCGAACCAGGAATTGGGTTCGCTGGATGCGGAGCGAGCGGGCGCGAAGGTTCGGCGGGGAATCCTCGAACTGGACGATTATGTCTGGCTCGGCAGCGCGCTGAGCTTCCGCCGGAGTCTTGCGCGGTGGGATGCGTTTGCGGCGTTTGCGAACGCTCTCCCTGACCCGAAAAATTGTTACCAGGATTGGCCGCTCGCCTACTGGATTGCGGCTCTTCCCGACGTGCGCGCGGCTTATGTACCCGAAACGCTCTTCCGCTATCGTCTGCACGGCAAGAACCATAGCGGCGACGCGGGCACCGTTGAGCGTGCCGTCCGAAACTTCACCCGCACGCGCAACACCTATGAAGCAATCGCGCGGATCGCAGAGCTCCGCTCGCTGCCTCAAGGCCTGAAACGGATCGCGGAGCAGAGCGCTGCCCTGGCCCGGGCACAAGTCGACGTTTATCGCGGCCGGCGTCTGCGGGCGATCGGCGGCTTTGCTGGCGCGATGCCGCTCGCGAGGCGAAATCGCACCCTTGCGAAGGAGACACTCCGCTTTGCGATCGGAGCCCTGCTCGGACCGCGGGCGCTTACGCAGATTGCTGCGTTGCCGCAGATGCGCGGGCGAGGAACGTAGTGCCGAGGCCGAGCCGCCTTCGCGCGAACCGCCCCGACAGCACTGCGACGGCTCCGGTCGAGAGGACCTGAGCGGATGCCGCACCGTTCGCTCCGTATCTTGGAACAAGGAGCCCCGCGGCAATCACTCCGGCGGTCACGGCGACGAGATAGATGACCGTCAGATGCCGCTCGCTGTCAGCCATCGCGAGCAGGATCGGGCCCATGCCGAAAAATCCGAGCACCACTTGAGCTACGCACAATATCGCAAGGGGTAGCCAGGCATCTGAATAGACATGACCGAAAACGAGCACGACCAATGGCCGCCCGAAGAGCGTGAGAACCAACAGCATCGGTATGAGCACCATCACCATGGAGCCACTCACGAAGCGAAGGAGACGCTGGAGCTCGGCGTGCTCCCCAAAGCGGTACAGGCGGGAAACCGTGGGGGCCAGAACGATGTGAAGGATCGTCACCGGCATTGTCACCAGAACTGCAGATGCGGTGGCGACGCGGTAAATGCCGAGGTCGAGTGCCGAGCCGAAAATGCCGACGAGGATGATTCCGTAATTCCCGTCGAACACGCGCAGGACGTCGACCACCCCCAGCGGCAGTGCGGCCTTCAGCCAGTGAAGGCCCGAACTCGGCGCTTCCTGCCTTTCTTCTCTGCGTGTTGCTCCACGCAGCCACGCAAGACTGATCGCGGCCGCCACGGCGGCGACGAAGACCTGGATCCACAATGCTCCCGCAGGGGTGAGCTTGGTTCCGGCGATCCAAGCGCCGCCCGTAAGCACAATGGCTGCGGCCGGCCGGCCGACGATATCCATGAACTGGCCTTTCAGTAGAAGGCCCAGGCCACGCAGCTCGGCAGCGATGAGCGCCGTCACGCTCATTCCCGCCATCAACATTGCACCGGCAACCCCGAGACCGAAATCGCGAGAATCTCTTCCGCCGACGAGAGCCACAGCAATGGCGATCAGCCCCAGGACCAGAGAGGCGAGACTCGTCGCCGCCAGGAAACTCCGCGCGAGCGAACGGATTCCCGGCCAGTCGGAATGCGCAGAACGAACCGCCATTTCGCGGACCGCGAGCTGTGGCGTTCCGAGGAGTGCGACGTTCATCGCTAGCGCGACAATGGAGGTGACCAGGCCGTAAACGCCATATTCGGCCGGCCCAAGCACCCGGGCGAGGAGGACTCCTAGAAGAAACGTGCTCGCAAGGCCGATAAGACGCAGGACCAGACTGCCGAAGCTCGACAGCACGAGCGTGTGCTGTTCGACAACAAAGGCGCGAAGGCGCACCGCTTCCGGAAATCTCATTGCCTGCAGTTCACTGCGCGCATACCTGTTTCCAGCGCCGCGTTGGGCGGAGAACGGCGGTTGGTTTGTTGCGCATGGTCGGGGAGCCTCGTTTGTCTGGAAGGCTAAAGCGGTATCTCCTCGCGGCCAAGGCCCGACGGCTGTTCGGACGCAAGGTCGTTGTCTTCGGCGATTTCACCGTAATCAATCCCGAAAATGTGAGCATCGGGCGGAATTGCGCGATCAACCACGACGTATTCATTGTGGCGAGGTACGGGGTCGAGATCGGCGACGACGTGATCCTTTCCGCTCGCTCAATGCTTATCGACGCTGGACTCGACCCCGCGACCTTCGTCGATCCGCGCGGGAGACAATATGCGGAACGTCGGATTCATATTGGCCGAGGCGTGTGGATCGGCGCTGGGGCAATTGTCCTTCCGGGTGTCACAGTGGGAGAGCGCAGCGTGGTCGGCGCTGGCGCCGTGGTCACCCGCGACGTACCTCCACTTTCAGTCGTCGCCGGCAATCCGGCGCGGATCATCCGCAAGATCGTTGGATCTGAGAATTTCTGATCAGTGGGAGAGGGCCTTAGAACGAATAGCCGAGCCGCTCGATGTCGCGGCGGAAAATCTGCTCCGCGATTCGGCGCATCTCCTTGCTGTACGCATCGCGGTACGGCGGTCGTTTTGTTTGCTTGCGCAGCGGAAGCTCGGCCGTCACTCCGAGACGTTGCGCGAGCCGCGAGAAATCATCGTCGAGCGATTCAAACCGACCGAGATAGTCCACCGCGATGCGACTTCTGCTGCGCAGGGTGATCCAGTCCATCTGCGGACGGAAATGAATATCATTGATGATCAGCTTTCGGAATCCTTCATCCCGCAGTTTCAGGACAAAATTCTCGAAGTTTTCAATTTCGCCCAGATAGCGTTTTGACCACTCTCTCTCCGGAATCGCCAATGGCTCCCCTTCGCCCTTTAGGTGAGCGAATCCCGACAACAGCCGGTCCCATGGGTTCCGAACGAACGAAAATTTGAAGAAGCTCTCGGATTTGGATGCGTCGAAAGCGACAAAGCGGCTGATCGGTACATGGCCAACCCAGCGGCCGTAAATCGCTTCTCCAACGCTGGTCCCGGCGGTCTTTGGAATGTGAATGAAAATCGAGCGAGTGGCCTCGTATTCGGGCGAATATGGAGTGTCCCGAGCAACTCGAATCAGAGATCGCTGAAGGGCGTTCGGCAGCGAGTGCTCGAGGTTGCGAAGATATTGTCGAATGCCGCTCATTGCCCTGGCGTGATCGAGGGTGCCTAAGGAGCCCTAACCAAAGTGAAGGCACCGAGCGCGCCTACAATTACCCGAGCAGCGACATCAACCTATCTCGACGAATTTTCGGCGCAAGAGACCGATTGATCTTGCACCAATAGGCGGTGGGCCATTGTGCGGATGAGCGGGCCGCAGGTATGAGAGCCGTATATGGGGGCAATTGTTAAACTGCTCGGTGGCTTTCGAAGCGATCCGTCGCCACTGCTGTTCCTTGCCGCTTATCCGGCCCGGCCAATCTGAATCGCATCAGTGCGTTCGAATGGCCCCGATTTCAGAATGCTCCCGCAGGGCCTGCCGGTCATCGACGTGCGCACGCCAGCGCTGATTTTGCTTCTCCTGTTGTCCCTGCTGCTGGCGGGTTACTGCACCTTTCGCCTGATGGGCGGCAAGAGCTTGCGCCGGATCATTCGAGAACGGCGCAGAAGACATCGGAAACTTAAAGGCCGGCACGGCGAGTTGGATGGGCAAGACCGCTAAGCTCGAATTGAGACGCGTCCTGGCGACCGTCGCGGCGGGGCTGATCGCGCGACTGCTCCTGTTGCTGATCGTCGACCCGTCGGCGGGAGTCTACAACGGAGACTCGGCCTATTACGCTGCGGGGCAGATCGACGGTTTCCGGGCGCCGCTCTATTCCCTCTTCTTGGCGGCAACCTTGCCCGCCGGGCCGTGGCTGCCGTTCGTACTTCAGAGTCTGTTGACGATCGGGTCCGGCGTCGCGGCATATCTGGTGCTCCGATCATTCTGGACGGGGCTGCTGATCGCCGCATGTCCCTTCTTCGCAGTCTTCGATTTTCGACTGTTGTCCGAGAGTCTGTACCTGAACGCGCTTTGGCTCGGCTGGCTGCTGCTCGCGCGCAGCCGGCCCATCGGCGCCGGTCTGCTCGTCGGCCTTGCACTGCTGACTCGCGACACCCTGCTCCTGCTCCCGCTGCTCACCCTGCCGTTTCTGAGGATGAGGGCGGCACTGACGATGGCGGCGGTCGCTTATATCGTTTCGCTGCCCTGGTTCGTCACGCAGGCGTCGACCGGTCGGTTAGGCGTCAATCTGTGGATCGGCACATGGGAGCGTAACGGCGACTGGTTCTCCGGGCACGGGATGGATCATCCCGATTTCCCACCCTACGCGTTCAGGTCGGCGGAGGAACGCCAGCTCATCACCAGTCACTGGGTCGACAATGCCGTGGAACGGCACGTCGCGCTCGATCGAATTCAATCCAGTCCGCTGGAGGTCGCGAAGACATGGGTGGAGCGTTATCCACGCTTGTGGCTCGGGACGCGCACCGATCTCGTGACCTTTCGCGCGGCCCGGTTCAGTCCGGCCTGGACTGCCGAAAAGAGCTTCTTCTATGGCGTGAATCTGGCCCTTCTGCTGTTCGGTCTGTGGGGCCTGACCGGACCGAACTGGCTGTTCGTTCCGCCGGTTATATACGCGGCAGTCATCTATGTGCCGCTGCACGCGGAATCCCGCTACACTCTGTTCGCTCTGCCCTTCCTGATCTGGCTCGGGGTTCAGCGCGGGTTGCCGAAGTTTCTTTTTCGTCGGCCCAAAGACGCGGCAAGCTGAACGCCCAATTGTGCCGATGACCGGGTCGCGGTTATGAGGCTCCCATGTGCGGGATAGCCGGTGTGCTCGGCGGCCCTCGGGTCGACCTGTCGACGCTGAAGCGCATGACCGGGGCACTCGCGCATCGCGGGCCCGACGACGAAGGCATCTGGATCGACGAGGAAGCCGCCGTCGGGCTCGGGCACCGCCGACTGTCGATCGTCGATCTCTCGCCGGCGGGTCACCAGCCGATGCTGAGCCCGAGCGGCCGCTTCGTGATCACGTTTAACGGCGAGATCTACAACTATGCCGATCTGCGTCGCGAGCTCGAAGAGGCCGGGCACCAGGGCGCGTGGCGCGGCCATTCGGACACTGAGACCCTGCTCGCCGGATTCGATTTCTGGGGCATCAAGGCGACCCTGCGGCGGGCGAGCGGCATGTTTGCCTTCGCGCTGTGGGACAGGAAGGAGCGGGCGCTGACGCTCGCTCGCGACCGTCTCGGCGAAAAACCTCTCTATTATGGGTGGCCGCGCGCCGGGGGCGCGTTCCTGTTCGGTTCGGAACTGAAGGCGCTGCAGCAGCACCCGGATTTTGAGCCGCAGGTCGACCGCGAGGCGCTCAGCCTATACATGCGCTATCTTGCCGTTCCGGCCCCGTTATCGATCTACCGCGGCATCAGGAAACTGCTTCCCGGGGCGTTCCTGACCCTGCGCCAAGGTGAACCGGTGCCGACGACCGAGCAATATTGGTCGGGAGCGGAGGTCGCGCGCTCGGGACGCGCCAATCCCCTTGATCTTGGACCCAACGAAGCGGTGGACGCGCTCGAGCGCATCCTGGAGCGAGCCGTAAGCCGTCAGATGATGTCTGACGTGCCGCTCGGCGCGTTTCTGTCGGGCGGCGTGGATTCCTCCAGCGTTGTCTCCGTCATGCAGAAGATCTCGTCCCGGCCGGTCAAGACCTTCACGATCGGCTTTAACGAGGCGGCTTACAACGAAGCAGAAGATGCCAAGGCCGTGGCCCGGCATCTCGGCACCGATCACACCGAGCTCTATGTGACGCCGGAGCAGGCGATGGCCGTCATTCCGCGTCTTCCGACGATGTACGACGAGCCGTTCGCGGATTCCTCGCAAATCCCGACACACCTCGTCTCCGAGCTCGCACGGCAGCACGTCACGGTGTCGCTGTCGGGTGACGGCGGCGACGAGCTCTTCGGCGGCTACGACCGCTACCTGCTGACGATGGGCTTCTGGGACAAGATCGCCGGTGTTCCCTTGCCGCTCCGCGCCGCTGCCGCCCGCGCGCTGACGCTCGTGCCCGCTGCGGCATGGACCCGGCTGGGCGACGCGGCTGGAGGAATGCTCCCGCGCTCCGTCCGGCTCGGCCGCCTTGGAGACAAGGTGCACAAGGGCGCGCCGATGCTGAAGAGCCAGTCACTGGATGCGCTCTACGATCGGATGCTTTCGCAATGGCGCGATCCGAGGACAGTCGTCGTCGGAGCGACCGACAGCGCGGCGGCCACCCCCACGGGCGAGGATCTCGCCGGCCTCGGCGGCGTCGAACGCATGATGGCGCAGGACATGCTCGGCTATCTTCCGAACGACATTTTGGCGAAGGTCGATCGTGCGGCGATGGCGGTTTCGCTCGAGACTCGGGTGCCTTTGCTCGATCCCGAAGTCGTCGAGTTTGCATGGCGGCTGCCGCTTGGGCTCAAGATCCGCGGAAGCACGACGAAGTGGATTCTGCGCCAGGTGCTTTACCGGCATGTCCCGCAAGCGCTGATCGAACGACCGAAAATGGGCTTCGGAATCCCGCTCGACAGCTGGCTGCGGGGTCCGCTGCGCGACTGGGCCGAGGCGCTGATCGACGAACGGCGATTAACAGACGAAGGCTATTTCCAAGCCGGCGCGATCCGCCAGGCCTGGAGCGCTCTCATCGGCGGAGATTCCCGCCAACAGTTCAAAATCTGGTCTGCTCTCATGTTCCAGAGCTGGCTCGATGCCCAGGGCCTTCGGACCAGCAATCCGGAGCCGCGCGTCGCGGCCGTCGCGGGCTGAAACCGACCGGCAGCGGCCAATGCTGCACGCGTGCAACAAACCCCAAAAATTCATCTTCGGAACGGTGGAATGAAACTTCTCTATGGACTAAGGGTTTCGGACGTTGTGCGGGGCACGCACCCGCTGTGCCGGAGGAATGAGATGGCCAGCAAAGGGTTGAAGCGCGTAATCGGCGGGTTCGTTGCCGGTTCCCTGATGATGAGCTCGACCGTCGCGATTGCGTCGACCCCAGCACCAGTTCAGCAGGTCGATCCTTGGGCCGTGCTTAGCGCGATGAGCGGCGGGGCACCTGCGGCGGCCATGTGCGGAGCGGCCGCTGCTGCCGCTGCCGCAGCCCAAGGCCCGACGGGCTGCGTCCTGCCGGTGACGGACGCAGTGCCGCCTCCGCCACCCGCGCCTCCGCCGCCAGTGCCGGTTGCAGCCTCTGGGGGCGGAATCAGCCCGCTGATCCTTGGACTCTTGGCCCTTGCCGCCGGCGTCGGGATCTTCCTTGCCGTGCACAATCACGGGCATGGGAACAGCCCGGCCTGAGGCAATCAGGAGCTCAATTCACTCTGATGAGGAGGGAAGTGGCGTCATGAACAGCTGGATTGTCGCAAAGGCCGCAATCGGACTGACGATCGCACTTCCAGGCGTCGCCTTCGCACAGACGTGGACCCCCGGTTCGGAGATCGCCGGCCAGCCCATCCAGGTCACGACCAACGGCGTGACGGATACCGTAGTTCTGGCACCCGGCGGGCAGGCGACCATCACCAGCCCCGGCGGGACCGTCGTCAACGGAACCTGGACCGCGGCCAATAGCCAGCTGTGCCTGATCAATGGCGCCGCGCAGGAATGCGTGCCCTATGCGGGACCGTTCCAGGCCGGCCAGCCAATGACCCTTACGAGCTCATGCGGCGCAAGTGAGACCTGGCTTGCGGCGTCGACCAATGCGCCGCCTCCGCCTCCGCCGTCGAGCGGGCAGAAGGGCGAACGCGGGCTCTAGAGGCCTGCCAAATCAGCCTTAACTGCTGAAGCGGTTGCCGAGCGCCGCGAGTGAGTTTTCGTGCGTCAGGTCCAGGTGCAGCGGGCTGACAGAGACATATCCGTCGGCGATCGCTTCGAGATCGGTCGAATGGCCGGGTGTCTCGACCATCGGCCCGAGTCCGAACCAATAATAATCGTAGCCGCGAGGA
>Ga0207674_10001666_pt1 | contig 28582 bp, 32 predicted proteins | sample KBSCornC72_FD_184303 | JGI IMG/M metagenome (GOLD analysis project Ga0207674, IMG submission 184303) | Corn rhizosphere microbial communities from Kellogg Biological Station, Michigan, USA - KBS Corn C7-2 (SPAdes) (version 2) | ecosystem: Host-associated > Plants > Roots > Rhizosphere > Soil ...
CCGACGCCGCAATACCTGAAGGCCGGCGACGTCGTCACGCTGGGCATCCAGGGACTGGGCGAGCAACGCCAGAAAATCGTCCCGTTCAAGAAGGGACGCTAGGGAGCCGATCCGGCAAGATCGTGACCGGCAACGACGCCACGCGCGCGCTGTCGCGCGACGCCTTCCTGTACCCGCCGCTGGCGACGAGCCGCACCGGGCGCCTTAAGCTCGACGCGGTGCACACGATGTATTGGGAAGAGTCGGGCAATCCGCGCGGCGTGCCGGTCGTCTTCCTGCACGGCGGGCCCGGCGGCGGCAGCTCGCCCGACCACCGCCGCTTTTATGATCCGGCGCACTACCGGATCATCGTCTATGACCAGCGGGGCGCCGGCCAGTCGACGCCGTTGGGCGAGCTGCGCGACAACACCACGCCGCTGCTGATCGCCGATATCGAGCGGCTCCGCGAGCACCTGGGCATCGACCGCTGGCTTCTGTTCGGCGGGTCGTGGGGCTCGACCCTTGCGCTGGCCTACGCCGAGGCGCACGCGCAGCGTGTGCTGGGACTGGTGCTGCGCGGAATCTTCCTCTGCCGCCCGCAGGAGATTCACTGGTTTCTCTACCAGATCCGCTTCATGCAGCCCGAAGCCTGGCGAAGCTTCGCCGAATACCTGCCGGCATCCGAGCGCGGCGATCTGCTCGCCGGATATCATCGCCGGCTGATCGATCCCGATCCGTCGGTGCACATGCCGGCCGCGCATCGCTGGAGCCGCTATGAGGGCTCGTGCTCTACCCTGCTCCCCGACCCCGACCTCGTCTCGCATTTCGACGAGGATGCCGTCGCGCTGGCCATCGCGCGCATCGAGGCGCATTACTTCGTCAACCGGATCTTCCTGCCGGACAACTCGCTGCTCGCCGGCATCGATCGCATCCGGCACCTGCGCTGTACGATCGTCCAGGGCCGCTACGATCTGGTCTGCCCGATCTTTTCGGCCGATGAGCTGCACCGCGCCTGGCCGGAAGCCGAGTACGTCGTCGTCGCAGACGCCGGCCATTCGGCGCGGGAGCCCGGCATCGCCCGCGAGCTGGTCGCGGCGACCGATCGCTTTCGGCGCCGGGTGGACGGCGCGCGCTGACGCCGGCTTTTGTTCGGCGCGCCGCTAGGGCGGGTCGGCCTCGTCGTCGGATGAAACCCGGAACGCCGTCACCTGGAACGAGAGCGCGATATCGTCGCCGACGATCCCCAGCGCGTAGCGCATGCCGAAGTCGGACCGCTTGATCGTCGTGTCGACTTCGGCGCCGCAGCCATCGCGGCCGCTATCCGGATCCCGGCCGCAATCGAGCCGCGCAACATGCAGTTCGACCGGCCGCGTGGCGTTGTGCATCGTGAGCTCGCCGGAGACGCCGACCAGCCGGCTGCCGTCGAACGCGAGCCGCGTCGACCGGAAGCGCACGACCGGATAGCGCGCGGTATCGAACATGTCCTCGCCGCGCAGGAAGGCGTCGCGCGCGGCCCAGCCGGTGTCTATCGACGCTGCGTCGACGATGAAATCGATACGGCCGGTATGCGCCTCGGGGTTGAGAGCGATCGTACCGCGCGTGCGGCCGAAGTGGCCGCGCTGCATCGACAGGCCCAGATGGCTGACGGCGAACTGCGCGCTGGTGAGGTCGGGGTCGACCCGGTAGATCGACGCGTCGGTCGCTTCCCCCGCGTGCACCAAACCGATCGTCGCGACCAGCGCCGCGACGGCAAAACACCATGCGCCGGTCCGGCAGCGCCGCGGTCCGGCTGGGCGCGCCGGGAGGCGCACTGCCGTCGACCGGGGGCCGATGCTTACTCCCGGTAGGCTTCGATCGGAATCGTGATCTTCACCTCGTCACCCGACGAGCGTCCGACGCCCGCTTTCATGCCCCACTCCGAGCGCTTGATCGTCGTGCTCGCTTCCGCCCCGCACATCGGCTTCTTGTTGAACGGATTCTCGCCGCACTGGAAGTCGGTGACCTTGAGCGTGACCGGCCGGGTGACGCCGATCATCGTCAGCTCGCCGTCGACGCCGGTCAGGCGATCGCCGTCGAAACGCATCGCCGTCGACTTGAACGTCATCGTCGGGTATTTGGCGACGTTGAAATAGTCCTCGCCCTTCAGGATAGCGTCGAGCCGAGGATCGTGCGACCTGATCGACGTAGTATCGATCGTTACGTCGACGCTGCCTTTTTTCGCTTCGCGATCGATCGTGATCTTGCCGGTCGACTTGGTGAAGTCGCCGCGTTGAGTCGAAAAGATCGTGTGCCGGATCTCGTACGACGGCTGCGAATGCGCCGGGTCGGTGACATAGCTTTCCTCGGCGGCGGCAGCCGTGCCTGTGGCGACTGAAAGCAATAGCGCCAGGGCGAACGCGCCGAACTGTCTGGGCATGAAGACTCCTCGGTTTCGAAACGGGCGGGGCGCGGCAAACCGGGACAACAGGCGCCGCGCCGCGATTATTCCACGCGCGGTCGTCGCCGCCTACCTGACCGGCGGCAAGACCATCCGGACGCGCACGATGACCTCGTTGGCCACCGTGTCGGGGTCGGCCCAGTCGGCGTCGCCGATCCGGTAATCGAGCCGCTTGATCGTGAACGTCCCTTCGGCGACGCTGTTGCCCGAGGCGTCCCTGGTGAGCGCGATCGGCACGACGGCATCGCGGGCGACGCCCTTCAGCGTCAGCTTGCCCGCGACTTCGTACTTGCCGCCGCCGAGGTCCTTGATCGAGGTGGAGACGAACCGGGCGACCGGAAACTTGGCCGTATCGAACCACGACGGGCGTCTGGCCTCGCTTTCGGCTTCGTCGCTGGCGAGGTCGATGCTGGCGAGCTCGATATCGAAATCGGCCTTCGAATGGGCGAGGTCGCCCGGCAGGAAAACGATATTCGCCTTCCAGCGGCGGAAGCTGCCCTCGACATTGATGCCCATCTGCTTGGACACGAAGCGGATCTCGCTCTTGTCGATCAGCACGCCTTCGGCCCCGGCCTGGCCGGCGGCGAGCAGCATCATCCCGAGCGACGGAATAAAAGAACGCAAGCGCATTGGCGTTGCCCTTTCCCCTGGGTTGCCGACCGCTACGGCGGCAGCATACGCGTCAGAACCGTGTCGCGGTCGATGAAATGGTGTTTTAGCGCGGCCGCGGTATGGACACAGACCAGCGAAAACAAGGCGAAGTTCAACGTCAGGTGCACGATCAGCAGCACCCGCGCGAGCTCGCGATCCTTCGGCACCAGGTCGGGCAGCGGGACGAGACCCAGATAGACGACCTGGACGCCCGTCGACGAGCTGTAGATCCATCCTGACAGCGGAATAACGAGCAGCAGCAGATAGAGTGTGTCGTGGACCAGGACCGAGGCCCGGCGCTGCCACGGCGGCATCGTCTGCAGCGGGTCGGGCGCGGCATGCGTCGCGCGCCAGGCCAGGCGCAGGGAGGTGACCAGGAATACCGTGATGCCGATCCATTTGTGCCACGCATACCACTGCAGCTTCTGCCGGCTCAGCGGAAGCCCGACCATCGACAGGCCGATCGTAAAACTGCCGACCAGCAGCAGCGCGGTGAGCCAATGCAATGCGATCGCCACGCGGCCGTACTGCTCACGGCGCGGACCTTGCGCGATGGTCTCGGGGGCGTCCATGCGGGACCGTTGTAATGCGGCCGGCGCCACCCTGTCAACGCGAAGATGGCGAGCGCTGCGCCGCTATAATGACCCGACGATCATGACGGCCGAATTGAAATCGACACCCCTGGTTGCGACGCCGGGCAACGCCGCCTGGGTCGCCCGCAGCCGTGCCGCCGTCTGGCATCCGTGCACGCAGATGAAGCGACACGAGACCTGGCCCTTGGTTCCGGTCGCGCGGGGCCGCGGCGCGTGGCTTTACGACTTCGACGGCGGCCGCTATCTCGACGCCGTCAGCTCGTGGTGGGTCAACCTGTTCGGGCACGCGCACCCGAAGATCAACGCCGCGATCGCGTCCCAGCTCGGCGATCTGGAGCACGTGATGCTCGCGGGCTTCACGCAGCGTCCGGTGGTCGAGCTCTCCGAGCGGCTCGCCTCGATCGCGCCGGGCGATCTCGGTCATTGCTTCTACGGCTCCGACGGCGCATCGGCAGTCGAGATCGCGCTGAAGATGAGCTTTCACTACTGGCGCAATCGCGGCGAATCCGGCAAAAACGGCTTTATCGCGCTCGCCAACGGCTACCACGGCGAGACGCTCGGTGCACTGTCGGTCACCGACGTCGCGTTGTTTCGCGACGCGTATGCGCCGCTGCTGCGACAGCAGGCGGTGCTGCCATCACCCGATGCGCGACTCGCGCCGGGCGGCCGGACGGCGCGGCAGCAGGCGCTCGCGGCGGCGGCCGCGCTGGAAGCGCACCTGGCCGTGCATCACCGGGGACTCGCCGCGCTTGTCGTCGAACCCCTGGTGCAGGGTGCGGCGGGGATGGCGATCTACGATCCGGCGTATCTCGAGCAGGCGCGCGCGCTATGCACGCGTTACGGCGTCCACCTGATCGCCGACGAGATCATGACCGGCTTCGGGCGCACCGGCACGATGTTCGCCTGCGAGCAGGCCGGCATCGCGCCCGACTTCCTCTGCCTGTCGAAGGGCTTGACCGGCGGCTACCTGCCTTTGTCGGTCGTGCTGACGACCGATGAGATCTACGCGGCGTTCTACGACGATGACCTCGCGCGCGGCTTTCTGCATTCGCATTCGTACACCGGCAACGCGCTCGCCTGCCGCGCCGCGCTGGCGGTGCTGGACCTGTTTCGCGACGAGGACGTGATCGTCGCCAACCGCGCCCGCGCGGCGACGCTCAGCGCGCTGGCACAGCCGATTGCCGCGCATGCGAAGGTCCGCGACTTTCGCCATCTCGGCATGATCTGGGCGTTCGAGGTCGACACCCGGCGCGCCGACTTCGCATCGTGGTGCTCCTCCGAGGCGCTGCAGCGCGAGCTGCTGCTGCGTCCGATCGGACGCACGATCTACTGGATGCCGCCGTATTGCCTGTCCGACGAGGAGATGACGCTGCTCGCGGCGCGCACGCTGGATATCGTCGCATGCGCCTGATGCGAGCCTTCCTGCGCCCGGCGCTCGCAGCGCTGACCTTGCCGCTGGCCGCGCTCGCCGGCGCCGAATTGCCGCCGCCGGTTGCGCGCGCTTTCGCCGAACAGCACATTCCGCTCACTGCGATCAGCGCCTACGTGCAGGAGCAGGGCGCGGCGCAGCCGGTCGTTTCGCACCAGCCCCAGCGGCCGATGAGTCCGGCCTCGACGATGAAACTGGTGACGACGTTCGCCGGCCTCGAGCTGCTCCATCCCGACTACCGCTGGAAGACCGAAGCCTATGCCGACGGAAAGATCGACGGCGGCGTTCTGCAGGGCGACCTGGTGCTCAAAGGCTACGGCGATCCGAAGATCACCGTCGAGCAATTCCAGGAATTGATCGCCAGGCTGAGAGCCACGGGCCTGTCGACGATACGCGGCGATCTCATCGTCGATCGCAGCTACTTCGCGCCGGGGCCGTACGACCCTGGCGCGTTCGACGCCGAGCCGCTGCGTCCGTACAACGTCGGGCCCGATGCGCTGCTGGTCAACTTCAAGAGCGTGCGTTTCGTGTTCGCGCCGAACGCCGCCGGCAATGCGGTCGACGTTCGCGCCGAGCCCCCGCTCCTCAACGTTGCCGTGCACGGCGCGCCGCGCCTGATCGAAGGCTTGTGCGGCGACTGGAAAGGCGGGCTGGTCGCCGCATTCGACGCTCGCGACGACGGCGCCGACGTGAGCTTCGGCGGCGACTATCCGCTCGGCTGCGGCGAGCGCGAATGGTTCATCGCGCTGCTCGATGCTCCGCACTACGTGCTCGGCGCCTTCGCGCGCATGTGGGCCGATTCCGGCGGCACCTTCGCCGGCACGGTGCGCGAAGGCCGCGCACCGCCAAACGCGCAGCCGATCGCCGTCCTGCAATCGCCGCCGCTGTACGATGCCGTGCGCGACATCAACAAGCTGTCGAACAACGTCATGGCGCGACAACTGTTCCTGACGCTCGCGACCACCTATCGCCCGCCGCCGGCCACCTCGGTCAACGCGGCGCGCGCGATCAATCGCTGGCTTGCGGAGCGCAAGCTCCGGTTCCCGGAGCTGGTGCTCGACAATGGCTCGGGCCTGTCGCGACGCGCGCGGATTTCCGCACGCAGCATGGCGCGGCTGCTGCTCGCGGCCGATCGCAGCAAAGTGCGCGACGAATACGTAAGCTCGCTGGCCGTCGCCGCAACCGATGGCACCGTCAGCAGGCGGTTCCTGACCGACCAGGTCGCCGATCAGGCGTTCTTGAAGACGGGGACGCTCGAGGGAGTGCGCGCGATTGCCGGATACGTGTTCGATGCTGCCGGGCGGCGCTTCGTCGTCGTTTGCTTCGTCAACCACCGCAACGCGTTGCGGGCGCAGGCTCCGCTCGACCTGCTGGTGCAATGGGTGTACGACCACGGCCACGACGCTGCGCGCGCAGCGCGCTGACGACAGCCGCTCACATCCCCGGTACCGGCTTGCTTTCGTTGAACAGCAGGTAGCCGCGTATCAAGCGGTACAGGACCCAGATCGTGGTCGCGATCCAGATACCGATGGCGATCGGTATGCCGATCAGCGTGACCACGGCCAGCCAGCCCACGATGTTCCATAGCACCGAGAACCAGAACGTGCGGATGAGCCAGCGGTAATGCGATTGCAGCCAGGTTCCGGCAGCTTCGCCGCGCTTCACGTACGCGATGATCAGCGCGATCAGCCCGATCAGTCCGAGCAGCGGTGTGCTCAGCAGGCCCGCCGAGACGAGCCCCGCGATCGCGGCGACGGCGAACAGCGCATAGACGACCAGCGTCGTCGAAATCAGCGACTGCGGCGGGACACCGGCGCCGGCCGGCGGAAGTTGCGGTGCGGAAGACTCGCTCATGCTGGCTGCTCCTCGTCAAGGGGTTGGACCTGACTGAAACGGACTGGATCGGCGCAAGCGGCGGCGAGCCGTACGCGATCCTATTCGGTATAGCGGCGGCCGTCCCGGTGCGCGCCGTACTCGCCGTTGCCATCGTCGCACCAGACGAGATCGTCATCCGGATAGAAGCATTTGTCGCCTTCGATGCGGCTGCCGATTTCGAGATAGCTCGCCGGCACGTTGCCGCGATTGAGAAAATGGTGCGCATCGCGCTTGCCTGCCGGATAGCCGGCGCACATGCCCGGACCGAGTGTCTGCTCGCCGGCGTCGGTCACCAGCGTCACCTCGCCGGCGAGCACGTAGACGAACTCGTCTTCCAGCGTGTGCCAGTGGCGCAGCGCCGACTGCGCGCCGGCGGCCAGCGTCACCAGGTTGACGCCGAATTTGGTCAGGCCGCAGGCGTCGCCCAGACGTCGCTTGACGCGATCGCCCATCCGGCTCCTGAACGGCTCGGGATATCCTGAACCTCGTTTCTCGGTCACGGTGGTCGGGTCGAGGGCGGGCAACTCGAGTCGGCTCATCTTGACGGCACTCCGGCGGTTCGGCGCGACTGGCGCAGCGCTATAATACCCGCCGAGCGGCATATCGGGCTCGCGCCGACCCGACCGATGCGCTCATTGCCTGGAGATGACCATGACTGCAGCAAGATTCGAACGCAGCCGCGAAGCGCTCGTCAAGGATTTCACCGACGTGCTGGCCGAAGCGGAATCGCTGTTGAAGCAGGCGGCCAAGGAGTCGGGCGAAAAGGCCAGCGACCTGCGCGGCCAGGTCGAGGCCAAGCTGCGAGCGGCCAAGATAAGGTTGCACGACCTCTCCGACGATGCCAGCGAAAGCGCCAGGGCGGCCGCGCGAGTGACCGACGACTACGTACGCGATAATCCGTGGCAGGCCATCGGCATCGCGGCGGCGGTCGGGTTCCTGGCCGGACTCGCGTTGAGCCGACGCTAGCGTCCGGTGGCCGAGCCAAACGCCAGACCGACGGCAGGGCTGGGCAGCGCGCTGTCGCAGCTGGCCGCCACCGCGCTGGCCATGGTGCGCACGCGGCTCGAGCTCGCCACGGTGGAGTTCACCGAAGAGCGCGAGCGCGCCAAGGAAATGCTGCTGCTCGTGTTCTCGACGGTCCTGGTCGCGTTGTTCGCGCTGCTGTTCGCCTCGGTGTTCATCATCGCCTACTTCTGGGATACCGACCGATTGACAGCGGTCGGCGCAGTCACCGGCTTCTACCTGGTGCTTGCGGTCATTTTCGTGCTCCGTCTCAGACAGCGAATGCAGGAAAAACATTCGCCGTTCGCGGCAACTTTGTCGCAGCTCGAAGAGGACGCCGAGGCCTTGCGGCGCAGGCCATGAGCGCACGCCTGGACGAGCTGGCCGCCCGGAAATCGCTGCTGGTGGCGCAGCTGCGCCTGCAGAGGATGGAGTTCGCGCTGCACGCCGGCGATGTACGGGGTGCGCTACGCCCGGCCGGTCTGATCGGGAGTGCCGTCGCCCAGCCCGCGGCGGTCATCGCGCTGGTCGAGGCGATCGCGCCGGTGTTCGGATTGCAGCGCTACGCGCGCTGGGTGCGCCTTGCTTCGATCGCGTTCGCGGTGACGCGCATCGCCCGCAAGTGGCATCGCTCGACGCTCGACTAGCGTCTGTTCACGCCTGAAGCCGCCGCCATGAAGCTCTGGGGCGTCGCGATGGCGCGCAACGAGGCGGACGTCATCGAGGCGTTCATCCGCCACAATCTGACGGTGCTCGACGGGCTGGCGATCGTCGATCACGGCTCTACCGACGCCACACCCGCGATTCTCGCCGCCTTGTCGGCCGAGGGTCTGCCGCTGCAGATCGAGGTCAATACCGCGCTGGAATTCAGGCAATCGGAGATCGTCACCCAGCTTGCGCGTCGAATCCTGGCGACGACCGACGCCGATTTCATCTTCCTGCTCGACGCCGACGAATTCCTCAAGGTCCCCTCGCGGCCCCGTCTCGAAGCCGCACTGGCGGGTCTGCCGCCCGGCGTCCATGCGGTGCACGAGTGGCACACCTACGTCCCGGATTTTTCCCGCCTGCTGGAACCGGCGGCCTTGATCCGCTCGGCCCGGCGCGTCAGGCACCGGCTGGGACCGCGGTTCCGGGTCGTCGTATCGCGCAGCTTCCTGCAAAGCCCGACGTTGATCGCCGAAGGCAACCATCTGGTCGTCCGGCGCATCGGGGCGGAGAACTACCCGAAGATCCAGCATGCCCGCCTGACGGTCGACGAGTCGGCGGTGGCGCACCTGCCGATACGTTCGGCCGCGCAGTTCGCGGCCAAGATCGCGATCGGATGGCTCTCGTGTCTGATGCAACCGGGGCGCGCGCCCGGCCTTTCCTCCCATTGGCGCGATTCGTACGGCCTTTTGCGTTCGGGCAAGCCGTTGACGCCGGAAATGCTGACGCTTCTTGCGGCCAATTACGATGTGCCTGAAAGCGAGCGCAAGCCGCTCGACCAGATCGTTTTCGTCGACGACCCCTTCTTTGCCGACATAGCGATCATCCATCAGGGCGCGGCGCGCGCCGACGCGCTCGCGCTGGTCGTGCAGTTTGCCGAAAAGCTGGCGCGCCGCGTATCGGACGCTGCCGCAGGTCCGCCCACACAAGCGGCCCCCGACGATCCCGCGCCGCGCGATCGACGGACTGCCGATGCGCGCCCGCGGCCTAGAGGCCCAGGTCCTGCCACATAGCGTCGACCCGGCGCCTGGTCGCATCGTCCATCGCGATCGGCCGGCCCCACTGGCGCGACGTTTCTCCCGGCCACTTGGCGGTCGCGTCGATGCCCATCTTGGCGCCGAGCCCGGCGACCGGTGAAGCGAAATCGAGGTAGTCGATCGGCGTGTTCTCGACGATCAGCGTGTCGCGCGCCGGATCGACCCGCGTCGAAATCGCCCAGACCACCTCTTTCCACTGCCGGATGTCGACGTCAGCGTCGGTGACGATGACGAACTTGGTGTACATGAACTGCCGCAGAAAACTCCACACGCCGAACATCACGCGCTTGGCGTGTCCCGGATACTGCTTCTTCAGGCTGACGATCGCCATCCGGTACGAGCAAGCCTCCGGCGGCAGATAGAAGTCGGCGATCTCGGGGAACTGCTTTTGCAGCAGCGGGACGAACACTTCGTTCAGCGCGACGCCGAGGATCGCCGGCTCGTCCGGCGGCTTGCCGGTATAGGTGCTGTGGTAGATCGGCTGCCGGCGCATCGTCATGCGCTCGATCGACAGCACCGGAAAACGCTCGACCTCGTTGTAGTAGCCGGTGTGATCGCCGAACGGCCCTTCGCGCGCGCTTTCGAACCCGCTGGGGTCGGACGCGTCCGGACGGATATGGCCTTCGAGCACGATCTCGGCCGAGGCCGGAACGTGGAGTCCGTGGCTCAGGCATTTGACGATCTCGGTCCGGGACCCGCGCAGCAATCCGGCGAACTGATATTCGGACAGCGTATCCGGCACCGGCGTTACCGCGCCGAGCATCGTCGCCGGGTCGGCGCCGAGTGCAACGGCCACCGGAAACGGTGCGCCCGGATGATGCTGCGCGTGGTCGCGAAAATCGAGCGCCCCGCCGCGCATGCTCAGCCAGCGCAGGATCACGCGATTGCGCGACAGGATCTGCTGCCGGTAGATGCCGAGGTTCTGTCTCGGCTTCAGCGGTCCGCGCGTCACCGTCAGGCCCCAGGTGATCAGCGGCGCGACGTCGTCCGGCCAGCAGGTCTGCACCGGCAGCCGTGCGAGATCGACCTCTTCGCCTTCCCAGACGATCTCCTGGCACGGCGCCGACGAACGCTCCTTCGGCGCCATCTGCATCACCTGCATGAACACCGGGCGCGTGTTCTGCCAGACGTCCTTCAGGCTGCGCGGCGGCTCCGGCTCCTTGAGGAATGCGAGCAGCCGGCCGACTTCGCGCAGCGCGGCGACCGGGTCCTCGCCGGCCTCGGCGCCCATCGCCTGCGCGACGCGGCGCGGCGTGCCGAACAGGTTGCACAGCACGGGGATCGAGTGCCCTTTCGGCGCCTCGAACAACAGCGCCGGACCCGCCGCCTTCAGGACGCGGTCGCAGATCTCGGTCATCTCGAGCCGCGGGTCGACCTCGACGGCGATGCGCCTGACTTCGCCGTCGCGCTCCAGCTGGGCGAGGAAATCGCGGAGATCCTTGTATTTCATGATTGCATGTTGCTTGCGCCCTGGGCCGATCTTAGCAAACCCGCCGGCGCGACAATCGCGGCCTGCCGCCGCTCGCAAAACATCTCCGATGCGCGCGCCATATGCGTTTTTTGTGCGCGACAAGCCAAAAATCGCCGGATTTGTCGGGAAGCGGCGACAGTCGGCGTCGCGCGGATACCACACGCGGTTCGAATGGCGATACTATCGGTCCCCGTTGCTGGACCTGAGCAAAGAGCAGCGACTATGCTGGGCTCGACTTAGCGCGCATAGCTTCAGCGCGGCGCCTGGTCCCGTGGGAGATTTCCGTTTGCGCAATGCGATAACGACGCTTAAGGCGATGTTGGGAGCGTTTGCCCTGTTCTCGGCGAGCGCGGGCATCGCTGCGCCCGACGCCGGCACCGCTGGCGCGGGACCGCTGGCCAATGCCGTCGTGCAGGCCTCGGTGCTGCCGTCGATCGAAATCCTCCCCAAGCAGCTCAATCTCGCCGGTCGATGCAACGGGTCGGCGTTCGACGTGAACACCTTCATCAACACGACCGCGCAGACCTCGGCCAGCGTGCGCGTTTCGTCGCCGGTACTCAATCCGAGCCTGCTCGAGCAGTTCACCGACAATACCGGCGCCAACGTCGGCGTGTTCAACGCCAATTACCCGAACTTTCACATCCTGGGCTTCGGCGGCGGCCTCGCGCCGAACACGCCGATCACCGTCACCATCACGACCTACACCGGGCCGAATCTGACCGGCACGGTGACGTTCACCAGCACGATCACGTTCAATTGCACGACCGGCGAGATCGCGCGACTGGCGCGCGCACCGCCGCTGCTGACGGACGTCCCGGCGCTGGACTCCACCGGCCTGGCGCTGCTGATCGTGCTGCTCGGACTCGCCGGCGCCGCGGCTCTGCGCTTCAGACGCCGCGCTGCGCGGGCCGTGCGCTAGGTCCGCGCCGGCGCGCAGGCTTCTCCCCCTCGCAATCCCGGCGCGATCGGGCGCAGACGCGCGGCCTCGGCCATCGCCTCGCGCCACGCAGCCAGCTTATCGGCGAACGGCAGCGTATACGCCGGACTGGACGAGGGCAGCACCCTGACAACGTAGCCTGCTTCGCGCCATCGCGGCGCCGCCCTGGCGGCCGTCTGCCCGTTGAAGCAGACGAGCTCGAGCTCCGGCGAGCGGCGCTGCGCCAGCGCGATTTCGGCCAGCTCCGCGCGGCGGATCGCCGTATCGGCGCTGCCCGCGCGCGCGCAGCGCACGATGCTGTCCCATAGCCCGATCCGGTGCGCCCGCAACGCGGCAAGCCGGCTCGCGTACGGCATGTCCTTCAGCGGCGAGTCGAGCAGCGCGCCGAGCAACGGCCAGAAGTGGTTGCGCGGGTGCGCGTAATACTGCCGCGCGGCCAGCGAGGCGACTCCGGGAAAGCTGCCGAGTATCAGCACCCGTGTAGCAGCATCGAGAACAGGCGGCAATCCGCGCCGCAACGGCGAGTCTGCGGACGCGGCTTTCACTGCGGCCACCACGGCGTACGGTGCAGGCGCACGCTGTAGTCGGCGACGATGCCGGCGAACACGGCAAAGCCAAGCCAATGGTTGCCGAGAAACGCGCGAAAGCAATTCGCGCGGTCGCGCTTGCGTATCAGCCGGTAGTGCCACAGCGCGATCAACGTCGCTGCCAGCACGCCGATATAGAACAGCGGTCCCATCTGCCGCTGGCCTCCGATCCAGGTCAACCCGGCGAGGTAGACCGCGTAGCAGAACATCACGACCAGAACGTCGAACCTGCCGAACGTGATGGCGGAGGTCTTCAGCCCCAGCTTCAGATCGTCCTCGCGGTCGACCATCGCATACTCGGTATCGTAGGCCATCACCCAGAACAGGTTGATCCCGAACAGCGTCCATCCCAGCGGCGTAACTTCATTGTTCACCGATGCGAACGCCATCGGAATGCCGAACGAAAACGCTATGCCGAGAAAGGCCTGCGGCAGCGACAAGAACCGCTTGCAATAGGGATAGGCGACGGTGATCAGCAGCGCTGGCAACGACAGCAGGATCGTCGTCCGGTTGAGCGGGAGTATCAGAAGCAGCGCACAGAAGGCGAGCGCCGCGGCGATGGCGAGCGCTTCCCAGGGCGCGATCTCGCCGCGCGCGAGCGGGCGACTGGCGGTGCGCTGCACGTGCGGGTCGAAATCACGGTCGGCATAATCGTTGATCGCACAGCCGGCCGAGCGCATCAACAGCGTGCCCAGCGCGAAAATGCCGACGACGATCCAGGACGGCGATCCGAACGACGCGAGCCACAGCGCGGACAGCGTCGGCCAAAGCAGCAGCAGCGTTCCAATCGGCTTGTCCAGCCTGATCAGGCGCTCGTAGGCGTCGATCCGCGCGGTGATCGCCTGCCAGCGGGTCGATGCTGTCGTGCCGGAGCCGGGCCCGTCCGTCACTGCGCGCCCAGCGGCAGCGCGAGCTGCTTTTTCAGCGCGCGCGGCGCAATGTCGGCCAGCAGCGCGTCGGGGGTCGGAAACGCAAGCCGCACGCGCAGCTCGCGTTTCATCCGCGCGTTGCAAAGCCGCCGCGATTCGCTCATGAACGACAGCAGCATCGGCGCGATGCGCGCTTCGGCCTCGTCCCACGACACGCGCGGCGGTCGCGGCAGGCGAAATGCGTCGGCGACGGCGTCGAGCCAGCCGCCGAGCTTCAGCTCGGCGTCGTCGTTGACGTTGTAGGCCCGGTTCGGCTTGCCGCGGAATGCGGCGGCGACTGCCGCGCGGGCGAGATCATCGGCGTGGATGTGATTGGTGAAAACGTCGTCTTCGGGCCGCAGCACCGGTGTTGCGTGCCTGATTCGTTCGAGGGGCAGTCTCGTTTCGGCATAGATGCCGGGGGCGCGCAGCACCGAAAGGCTGACGCCGTAGCGGCGCGCCCAGTGGCGCAGGCGGTCCTCGGCCGCGACCCGTCGCTTTGCGCGCGGCGTCTGCGGCTTGCGCGGGCGCGTCTCGCTGACCCGCGCGCCGGCGCAATCGCCGTAGACACCGGTCGTGCTGATGTAGACAAAGCGCTGCGGTATAATTCGCGCTTTTGTCAGCGCCGCGACGAGCTTCGCCGTTCGCGGATCGTCGCGGCCTTCGGCCGGTGGCGGCGCGAAATGCAGCACGGCAAAAGGCGCCGTCCGCAAGCGCTCGAGGCTGTGGTACCGATCGAGGTCGCCGATGATCGGCACGATGCCGTGGCTGCGCAGCTTCGGAATCTCGTCGCGCCGGCGTGTCAGCCCGTACAGCCGCACCTTGCCGCGCAGAAGATCGGCGGTGCGCAGCGCGATATCGCCACAGCCAATTAACAAGACCCTGATCACCGCCGTCTCTACGCTGCGCGCTTAAAGTCTACCGATGCCGCATCAGATTACCATAAAGCCCAGCGGCCATTCGTTCGCCTGCGACGACGACGAGACAGTGCTCGCGGCGGCGATGCGCGCCGACCTGATGATTCCCTACGGCTGCCGCAACGGCGCCTGCGGGACCTGCAAGAGCCACCTGCTCGAGGGCGTCGTCGACTACGGGCATTATCAGCCGGGGACGCTGACCGACGCGGAAAAGAGGCAGGGGTATGCGCTGCTTTGCGTCGCCCGCCCGAAGACCGACGTCGTCGTCGAAGTGCGGGAAGTCCGGAAGGCTGGCGACATCCGGATCCGCAAGCTGCCGTGCCGGATTGAAAAGATCGACAAGGTCGCTGCCGACGTCGCGATCGTCTCCTTGAAGCTTCCGGCGAACGACCGTCTGCAGTATTTGGCCGGGCAATACGTCGATTTTCTGCTCAAGGACGGTCGCCGGCGCAGTTTCTCGATCGCGACCGCGCCCGAGGACGACGCGCTGCTCGACCTGCATATCCGGCACGTTCCCGGCGGTTATTTCAGCGGCCAGCTGTTCAACGAGTTCAAGGGCCGCGAGATCCTGCGCATCGAGGGACCGCTGGGCAACTTCTTTCTGCGCGAGGATTCGGACAAGCCGATCATCTTCGTCGCCGGCGGCACCGGCTTCGCTCCGATCAAGGCGGTGATCGAGCACGCCTTTCATCACGACGTCGATCGGCAGATGGTGCTCTACTGGGGCGTGCGCTCGCGCGCCGATCTGTACCTGCCAGATCTTCCGCTGGCATGGGAGCGAACGCACTCGAACTTCACGTTCATCCCGGTGCTGTCCGATCCGTTGCCCGCCGACCACTGGCCCGGCCGGACCGGGTTCGTGCACAAGGCCGTGCTGACCGACTTCGCCGATCTGTCCGGCTACCAGGTCTATGCCTGCGGTGGCCCGGCGATGATCGACATCGCACGTCGTGAATTCACCGAGCTCCGGCGGCTGCCGCCGGAAGCGTTCTACGCCGATTCGTTCACCTATGCGGCGCAGCCCGACGCGCCGGCGTAGGGCAGCGACCGCGAGCTGACGGGCAGCCGGCCGCCGTGACGTTCGATTCGCTGACCTTCGTCGTCTTTCTCGCCGCCATTTTCGCGGGCTACTGGACGGTGCGCTCGTGGACGGCGCGCAAGGTTTTTCTGCTCGCCGCCAGCTACCTGTTCTACGCGGCGTGGAACCCGTTTTTCGTCCTGCTGATCATCGCGACGACCGGCTTCGACTGGCTGGCCTCGCACTGGATGGACCGCGCGCAGCACCCGTCATACCGCAAGGCGATCCTCGCTTCGTCGATCGCCATCAACCTTGGCGCTCTCGGCTTTTTCAAGTACGCGCAATTCTTTTCCGATAATGCGGTCGACCTGCTGCACGTATTCGGCATCAATTTCGAGCCGGTGTCGCTCGGGATACTGCTGCCGGTCGGCATCTCGTTCTACACGTTCGAGAGCCTGTCCTACGTCATCGACGTCTATCGCCGGCGGATCGCGGTGTCGAAGAGCCTGCTCGACTACGGCCTGTACGTGACGTTCTTTCCGCACCTGGTCGCGGGACCGATCCTTCGGTACGGCGACTTTTCGCCGCAATGCGCGCAGGCCAAAACCTGGGCATCGGCCGAGGTGGGCAAAGGCCTGGCGCTGTTCGTCTATGGCCTGGCACTCAAGGTTTGCCTGGCCGATCTGGTGTTCGCTCCGGTCGTCGACCGCGTGTTTGCCCCCGGCGTCGCCGCAGGATTCGGGGAAAGCTGGCTGGGAGCGGCGTCGTTCTCGCTGCAGGCCTATTGCGACTTCGCCGGCTATTCCCTTTGCGCGATCGGCGTTGCGCTGATGTTCGGCTTCCGCTTTCCGATGAATTTCGAAAGCCCGTTCGGCTCGGTCGGCATGGCCGAGCTGTGGACGCGCTGGCACATGTCGCTCGCGAGCTGGATCCGCGACTACGTCTTCCTGCCCCTCGGCGGCTATCGCCGCGGCAGGCTCCGCGGTGAAGCCAACCTGCTGTTCGCGTTCCTGCTGGTCGGGCTCTGGCACGGCGCCGCGTGGACGTTCGTCGTCTGGGGCGGGCTGCAGGGCGTGTTCATCTGCGCCGAGCATCTGGTCAAGCGTTACGTCTGGGACTTCGGCAAAGTCGGCAATCCCTTCGGCCGGGCGGCGCTCGCCGTGGCGACGTTCGGGATGTTCAGCATTGCCGCGGTGTTCTTCCGCGCGCATTCGTTCGGGCAGGGCACTGCGATCCTGGCGTCGATGTTCGTTCCCGGCGTCCATTCCGCGCTGGTTCCGTTCAGCGAGGCCATCGTTGCGCTGGTGCTGGGCGCCTGCGTCGTCGGCTCGCATATCCTGTTCGGCCACCTGCGCCGCTGGGACTGGCTCGATCGCTGGTCGTTCGCGCCGCGCGCAGCGTCGATCACGCTGGCGCTGGCCGCTGTCGTGTTCTCGCCCGGATTCAATCCGGCGTTCATCTATTTCCAGTTCTGACGATGAACCGACAGTGGCTGCACGCCTGGGTCGCCGCGCTGCTGGTGTGCGCGCTGCTCGCCGCCGGCTACGAATGGCTGCTACGCCACCGCGGCTACATCGTCACCGTGCAGGACGATGCCGACCTGTGGTCGATGCAGCTCGATCGCATCCGGAATTCGCCTCGCGCGGTAGCGCTGCTTGGCGCATCGCGCATCGAATTCGGCGTTGATCCCGAGCTGCTTTCCCACGAGCTCGGCGGCCGGCCGGTCGCGATGCTCGCGGTCAATGGAAGGTATCCGCTGGCGGCGCTGCGCGAGCTGGCCGACGATCCGTCGTTCATCGGCCTTGCGATCGTCGGCGTCGATGCGCGCGGGATGCAGCGCCGGCATTGGGATATGCAACAAAGCTACTTCGACCACTACCACCGGCGCTGGACGCTCGCGCGCCGCGTCCATCGGATGCTCCTGACCGTGCTGCAGGAGAATCTGGTGTTCGTCCGCTCGGCGTTCTCGGCGGTCAATATCGTCGAGCGCTGGATCGCCGGCGAGGGGCCGCCGATGAACGATCACGTCTTCGTGCGCGCCGATCGTGCCGGATTCATCGACTACCACCGTCCGGATCTGCCGGGCATCCGGGCCTCCCGCGTCGCCGACCTGGTCCGCTATTACCGCGAAGAGCCGCCGACGGATGCCAAAACCTGGCTGCGCGACCTTGCCGCCGTGTCGTCGTGGGTCGAGAAAATCCAGCGCCGCGGCGGCCGCGTCGTCTTTTTCCGCGAGCCGGCAGCCGATGAAAGCCTGGCGCTCGACGAAGCGAATTTTCCGCGCGACCGCTACTGGGACGCCTATGCGCGGCGCTCGCCGGCCACGATGATCGACTTTCGCGATGTGCCCGAAATGACGGCATTCGTGCTGCCCGATACTTCGCACATCGACGGCACCGACGTGCCGCGCTTCACGACCGCGCTGGCGAATCTGCTGAAAAGCCGGAAGCTCGTCGACTAGGCGCAAGGCGCGCCGGGCTCGTCACGCGCGCCGCAGTTCTCCGGTCGCCAGCTTGAGCGCCGCGACGAAGTGCGCGTTCGCCTCGTCGTCGCGGTTAAGGTGTCCCAGCATCTCTCCGAGCGCCAGATGCGCGCGCCAGCTGTCGTCCAGGGCAAGGCTGGCCTCGAAATAGGTTTGCGCCTTGCCCCACAGTTGCCGCCGCTGGCACAGCGTGCCGAGAACTCGCAATAGCACCGGATCCTGGTTGTGCCGCAACAGCCACCGCTCCGCCTGCTCGAGCTGGCGCGTCGCATCGGCCGGACGGCACTCTCCGTACAGCTCGACCAGCTCAGGATTCCATTCGCGCTCGAGACTCTCGGCCAGGATGTCGACGGCTTCGCGATCCCCGCCGAGCTGCAGGAAGCTCCTTGCCGCGGCGCCGGCGACCTTCGGATGCCGTTTCGCGACGTCCGGCAGCCGGTTCCAGTAGTCGCGCAAACCGGCGGCGTCGTGCGAGAGCACTTTCAGCTGCTCGCTTTGCGCCGTCACGCGCACATGCTCGGCTTGCGTCGCGTCGAACACTTTGCGCCTGACCAGCTGGTCGAGCAGCGGCGCGATGTCGGTCCAGCGCCGCGCGGCCTGCAGGCAGCGCAGCTCGAGCCGCAGCGCCGCCGTATGCATGCCGGCTTCGCGGCGCAGCTCGCGCAGGGTGTCGAGCGCGCGTTGCGGCTGGCCTTGCTCGAGCGCAATTTCGGCGAGCAGCATCATCCGGGCGACCGCCAGGCTCGTCGCTTGCGCGTCCGGCCGGCCCAGCATCGCCTCGGCCGCATCGAAGTTGCGAACGTCGATGGCGCCGCGCGCTCCGATGATCGCATTGAGTCCGCTGGAACCCGGGATCGCCAGCGCTTCGAGCGCACGCTGCTGGGCCTTGCCGTAACGCCCCTCGAGCAAGGCGACGATGGCCGAGTCCTGCGCCGAACGCGCCCGCTCCAGCTTCTGCCGCCGGCGCCAGGCGCGCACGGTTTGCGGCAGGCGCGCGGTGCGCACGGCCAGCCGGATTCCGCCATACAGCGCGGCAAAACCGACGACGGCGATCAGCAGCAGCAGGTTGAGCGACAGCTCGATCCGGTACGGCGGCGTGACCAGAAGCGCGTAACCGGAATTGAGCTTGACCGCCAGCGCCGCGGCCACCGCGGCCGCGGCGAGCAGCAAGAACCAGAAGAGAAAGCGCATTGGCGACGCGTGTGACGCTGGTGGCCGCTTGCCGCGCTAGCGCTGCGGCTTGTCGCGCGCGATCTGCAGCACGCGCACCGCATCGAGGCTTGCGCTGAGTCCGGGCAGCTCGGTCGACATGTCGGTCGCCTTCAGCTGTTTGAGCAGCGTCTGCAGCGACTGCACCGGCTTGGCGCGCGTGTCGAAATACTTGGCGAGCCAGGCATCAGCGGCAGTAAGGTCGGCGCGGAAGTTCGCCTGATCGCGGAACAGCAGCGCGAAGCGCGCCGACAGCAGCCTCAGCTTCAGGTTCTCGCGCAGAAAAAACTGCTGCTCGGGCAGCAGCAACGGAGCCTCGGGGCGGTCGATGTTCTCGATGCGCACCAGCTGGCGCATCTGCAGCCAGGCGCTCCTCAGCAGGCGGCGCCATCCGGGCTCGCCCGGCGGCGGCGCCGGCGGAGGCGACGCGCCGAGCCGCTCGTCGATCGCCAGCGGCAACGCATCGATCTCACCGATCGACTCGTCGAGCCGCAGCGACAACCCGGCGACATCGACATAGGGCACCGCCTTCAGCCGGTCCATGTCGCGCGCCAGCGCCCGGCGCAGCGGGACGAATTGTGGACGATCGAGCCGCTGCAGTTTGGTGTCGGCGACCTGCAGCGCCGCCAGCGCGCCGCGGACGTTTCCGGCCAGCTGAAGCTGCTGGCTGGCCAGCATCAGGACCTGCTCGACCTCGGTCAGCGCCCATTCGTCGCGCGATGGCGAAAGCTCGCGGTACAGCGCCTCGAGTGCGGCCTGCTGCGCCTGCGATTCGCCAAGCCGATTCTCCAGAAGCGCGATCTTGGCCTGCGCGTCCCGCACGTTCTCCTGGGCGTCCTTGACGACGGCGCGCGTCGACTGCTGGACGGATTCGATTTCAGCCAGACGCTTGGCGAGCTCGACGCGCAACTCGCGCTGGCCATGCCGGGCGTCGAGCCACGCTGCCCCGATCGCAACGGCGATCAGCAGTACAACAACCCACGCCCAGAGTGCAAGGCGCGGCGACGCAGACGCGGTGACCGGCATTCGGGGCGGCGGAGAGGAGGAGGCGGGGCGGTCGGCCGCCGGTTCGGGCATCGTAGTGAAGGCGAGCGCAGACGCTGTCGATTGTAGCAGGACGGGCGCTGTCGCCGCCCGGGCTGGCCGGGATCGTCACGCTCCTCTAGAATGCTCGCACGTCCGCTTCAGCCTTGTCGTCCCGCGGCGCGTCTTTGCGATCCCATGCTCATCCTTGCACTCATCGCCGTCGTTGCCGTCGCCGCGCTGACCGGTTATGCGTACGGATTGCGCAAGCGTCAACTGCCCGCAGGCACACCGACCGGTTCCACGGTCATCGGTGCAATCGATCCGGCAGCGGCCGGATCCGCCGCAGATGCCGAGCGCATCGGCGCCGAAAAGGCGCGGATCATACGCGGCGCCGAAGGCGAGGCGGCACGCCTGCGGCAGGCGCTCGCCGGCGCCGATGCGATCCGCTATCAGGCCGCCGTGTTCGGCGAAGACCGCAGGCGACTGTTCGCCGCGCTCGCCGATCTGCGGGGCGAGAATGCCCGGTATCGACAGCTGGTCATCGACATCGAGAACAACGCTCCGCCGCCGATCCTGTCGGGCGCGGCCGGCCCCGACGATCTCAAGCTGATCGTCGGCGTCGGACCGGTGCTCGAGCGCATGCTGCACAACCTCGGCATCATGAGCTTCCAGCAGATCGCGCATTGGAGCGAGCGCGACATCGACGACTTCGATGCGCGTTTGCCCGAGTTTCCCGGCCGCATCCGGCGCGACCAATGGGTAACGCAGGCGCGCTCCCTGCACCAGGCCAAATACGGCGACGGCGCAACCGGCTTGCGGCCGGACGGGCGGCGTCCATGATCGCTGCCGCGGGCGCGATCGTTCGATGACCTCGGCCCGTCGGGCGGCGCGGCGCGTTTCGGCGTCGGGTCTTTTGCTGGTCGCGATCGTGACCTTAGTCTGGGGATGCAACTGGCCGGTGCTGAAGCTCGGCGTCACCGAGCTCGCGCCGCTGACGTTTCGCGCCGCCACGCTTCCGTTCGCGGCGATCGGCCTGTTGCTGGCGGCGCGGCTGTCGGGCGATTCGATCCGGATTCCGCGCGAGCATTGGGGCAAAGTCCTGGCGCTCGCGCTATGCAACATCGCGGCATGGAACGGGCTGGTTCTTTTCGGCGTGCAGCAGATGCCCGCCGGGCGGTCGGCGATCCTGGCGTTCACGATGCCGGTCTGGACGGTGCTGTTCGGCATGGTTCTGCTGCACGAGCCGCTGTCGCGGCGCAAGATCATAGGACTAGCGCTCGGTATGCTGGGGATGGCGGTGCTGCTCGGCGAAGACGTGCGGCATATCACGCGCTCGCCGACGGGCACCTTGTTCATCGTTGCCGCGGCGATCTCCTGGGCGTTCGGCACCGTGCTGTTGCGGCGCTGGAAACCGGCGGTGCCGCAGAATGCGTTGACCGGGTGGATGATACTGATCGGCTGGCTGCCGATCGCGGTGTGCGTGCCGCTGTTTGATCCGCATCCATTGAGCGCGCTCTCCGAGATGTCGGGCACGGCCTGGTTCGCGGTGCTCTACAACATCTTTTTCGCCGGCACCCTCGCGCACTGGGCATGGTTCACGATGGCGCGTACGCTCCCGGTCGCCGTCAGCTCGCTGTCCTCGCTTCCGGTTCCGGTCGTCGGCGTGCTGTCCGGGATCCTTTTCCTGGGCGAGCGGCCCGGGCCGAGCGAATACATCGCGCTCGCGCTGGTGCTGGCAGCGCTCTCCGCGGTGCTGTTCGCGCCGGCTGCAAAGCCGGTCGTGCCTCCCGAGTAGACGCGGCGCAGCGCGGCGGCGAGCTACCTGAGCTCGGGAATCAGCGTCAGCACCTTCTTGTCGGCGAACCAGGCATCGAGGTTCGCCTTGCACAGGTCGCCCATCGCCTGACGCGTTTCGCGCGTGGCGCTGCCGACGTGCGGCAACAGCACGACGTTGTCCATCTTCAGGAGTGCCGCGGGAATGTGCGGCTCGTCGGCGAATACGTCGAGCCCCGCGGCCTTGATCGTGCCTGCCTCGAGCGCGGCGACCAGCGCCGGCTCGTCGACGATCGAGCCGCGGGCGATGTTGATCAGCGTGCCTTTCTTGCCGAGTGCAGCGAGGACGTCGGCGTTGACGATGTTCCGGGTGGCCTCGCCGCCCGGACAGGCGACGATCAGGAAGTCGACCGCGGCGGCCAGCGCCTTCAGGTCGGCGATGTATTCGTAACGAACATCCTGCGGCTTGCGCCCCGTATAGGCGACTTTCATGCCCATCGCCGCGACGCGCTCGGCGATCGCCTTGCCGATCCTGCCCAGGCCCAGGATGCCGACCTTTCTGCCGCTCAACTTGGTCGTCAGCTCGGGACTCCCTTTCTCCCACTGGCCGGCGTGAACGAAGCGATTCAGCCGCACGAAGCCGCGGCCGGTCATCAGGACCAGCGCGAGCGCCACGTCGGCAACGTCGTCGGTCAGCACATCCGGCGTATTCGTCACCTTGATCCCGCGCTCGCGGCAGTAGGCGGTCGGGACGCCGTCGTATCCGACGCCGAACACCGAAATGATCTCCAGCTTCGGCAGCGCGTCGAGCAGCCTGGTCGCCGTCACCGTTCCTCCACCCTGGACCAGCCCGCGAATGCCACCGCCTTCTGCGGCCAGCAAGGCCTGCTTGTCGGACGCCTGATGGTAATCATGGCAGCGATAGGCCGCCTTCAGCGGGTCGTAGAGAAAAGGTGGCAGCGGTGCGGTGATAAGAATGTCGGCTGGCATCGAAAGGTCCGTCAGGAATCGGCGTCGAAGTATTGTAGCAACGACGCGATCAACCCGGCGTCGGTAGGCTCGGCGACGATGACGCGAGCGAGCTTGAGCGCGTGCGCCCGTTCGGCGATGCGCGGGTGCGAAACAAATGCCGGCGTCGCGGCAAGCGCGGTGCGTCCATACGCGTCGAGCATCTCCCAGAGATTGTCCAGACCTTCGCTGCTGGTGAGCGTGATCGCGTCGACGCGGCGCTCGCGCCACGCCTCGTTAAGGCCTTGCGCGCCGGTCTGCGGCCGGCTGCGGCGATAGCAATCCACCCGCGTGACATGCGCGCCGCGTGCAGTCAGCGTGTCGGCCAGCAGATCGCGTCCGGCACCGCCGCAAAAAATCACGACGCGCTTGCCGGCAGGAGCGGCAAACTCGGCCAGTGCCAGCAGGCCTTCGCTGTCCATCGTCGTCCGGGACTGGCGCACGTCGCCGACGCCGGCCGCGGCGAGCGCCGCCGCGGTGCCCGGACCCGGTGCGAACGCCGGCAGCGCCGCGGGCCATGCGGCAGGGTCGCCGACGCCGAACTCCGCCGCATTCGCGCTGACGAAAATCGCGTAATCGAATTGCGCGAGCCGCCGGTGCACGTCGTCGAGCGCTCGGGTGTCATCGGGCGGAAGGATCTCGATCGTCGGAAAGATCAGCGGCGTGCCACCGACGGCGGCGATCTGCTGCGCCAGCAGAGCGGCCTGCCGCGCGGGGCGCGTGATCACGATGCCCGCGCCGCGCAGCGGTCCGCTCATGTGTCCGCCAGCATCGCCGCGGCGCCGCGGTCCAGGAATTCGGCTGCGAGCGATTCGCCCAGCGCCGCCGCTTCCTCGACGGTGCCGGCCGGTGCGAAGCGCTCGCCGCGCAGCACGCGGCTGCCGTCGCGGCTGGCGACCAGTCCGCGCAGCCACAATTGCGGACCGCGCTCCATCGCGTACGCCGCGAGCGGCGTGCGGCAGTTGCCCGCGAGCACGCGCCCGAATGCCCGCTCGGCGACGGTCGCTCTCGTCGTCGCCGCATCCGAAAGCGGCGCCAGCGCGGCGATCAGGTCGGCGCGGTCGGTGCGACACTCGAGCGCCAGCGCGCCCTGCCCGATCGCGGGAAGGCTGTCAGCGGGATCCAGCAGCGCCGCGATCCTCGGCGCGAGACCCAGCCGCCGCAGTCCGGCCGCGGCGAGAATGATCGCCGCGTACTGTCCGGCATCGAGCTTGTCGAGCCGGGTGTTGACGTTGCCGCGCAGCGCCTTGACGGCGAGCGCCGGATAGCGCTCCCGGAGCTGGGCTTCGCGCCGCAGGCTCGACGTTCCGACCACACTGGCCGGCGGGAGCTCGGACAATGCGCGGCATCGTCCCGACACCAGTGCATCGCGCGGATCCTCTCGCGCCATGATCGCCGCCAGCGTAAAACCGTCCGGCATGTCCATCGGAACATCCTTGAGCGAGTGCACGGCGAGATCGGCGCGGCCATCGCGCATCGCTTGCTCGAGCTCCTTGATGAACAGCCCCTTGCCGCCGATGTCGGCGAGCGGCTGATCGGTCACCCTGTCCCCTTGCGTCGTCAGGCCCAGCAACTCGATCGTCCTGGACGGATAGAGCGCCGCGAGGCGCGAGCGCACGTGCTCGGCCTGCCACAGCGCGAGCGCCGAGCGGCGCGTAGCGATCACCAATCGTGCCGGCAGTGCGGTCGCGGCGGACATCGTCAACAGGGCAAGGGACGGAAAGTGCGGGGAGAAGTCGGCGATCGAAGCGGCAAGTGTTCGATCGATCGAATCGATTCTAGCATGCGCGAAAGCGCTGATTTCGGGCGTGGCGCATGCTTAAGTGCGGCGGCGGAACCAGCCGCTCACTGCCAGGCGCTCGCGCGCGGACGGCAGCACCTCGTGCTCGAAGCGCTCGGCGACAAAGCAGACGAATACCCCGCCTTCCGGCACGATATCGCGCGCGCCTTGCGGCAGATGGATGCGCAGCGCGCCGCCGTCGTCGGCCGACCAGGCCTCGTTCAGATAGAGCACGCACGAAACGACGCGGGCGTCGTCGTCCCGGAACCGGTCGCGATGCCGGCGATAGAAGGCGCCGGGCGGATACAGCGCGTAGTGGCCCTCGAACGAATCGAGGCCGAGGAACAAACCGCGGTTGAGCGTCGTCTGCAGTGTCGAGAGCGCCTGCCAGAGCGGAACTTCGGCCGCGCAGCGCGCATGCTCGTCGAGCCAAAGAATGCGATCGCCGCGAATGTCGGTGCGCTCGACGCGAGCCGCGCCCCGGCCGATGCCCGCCGCATGAAACTCGCCGGCTGCGTCTCGAAGCCGCGCCTCGGCGCGAAGCGCGGCGATAGCCTGCTCGGGCAGGAATGCGGGATCGACCGCCCAGCCGCGCTCTTCGATCGCCGCGCAAATCCCGGAATGGATCGGATGCGGCATCGCGAGGGCACCGCGGCAAAAACCCCATCTTATAATGCGGGCTTCGCGCCGCGCCACCCGCGTGCGGCGTGGTTTACCTCTAAAGACACGGAGTCCCGATGCGAATCGTGATCACCGGCGGCGCCGGTTTCCTCGGCACCCGCCTCGCCCGCAAGCTGCTCGAGCGCGGCAGTCTCGTCGATGCCGCGGGCACGTCTCGCCCGCTGCGGGAACTGGTTCTGCTCGACATGACAGCGGCAGCGGTGGACGATCCGCGCGTCACCGCAGTTGCGGGCGACCTCGCCGATCCTGCCGTCATCGAGCGCGTCGTGACGGCCGACACCGATTCGATATTCCATCTCGCCGCCGTCGTCAGCGGCCAGGCCGAAGCCGAATTCGACACCGGCATGCGGGTCAACCTGGACGCAACAAGGGCACTGCTCGAGCGCTGCCGCAAGCTGAGCAAGCCGCCCAAGTTCGTGTTCACCAGCTCGCTCGCGGTGTTCGGCGGAAAATTGCCCGACCCGGTTCCCGACGACGCGCCGTTGACGCCGCAAACCTCGTACGGGACGCAGAAGGCGATCGGAGAATTGCTCGTCTATGACATGACGCGCAAGGGATTTATCGACGGCCGCAGCCTTCGCCTGCCCACGGTGACCGTGCGGCCGGGCAAGCCCAACAAGGCCGCGTCCTCGTTCGCCAGCGGCATCATCCGCGAGCCGCTGTCCGGCATCGACGCCGTGTGTCCGGTGCCGCCGCAGACCGAGATTTGGATCACGTCGCCGCGCCAGGTCATCGATAACCTGATCGTCGGCCACGACGTGGCGGCCGCGAAGTTCCCCGGGGACACGCGCTCGGTCAATGTGCCCGGACTGCGCATATCGGTGGCCGCGATGGTCGACGCATTGCGCCGGGTCGCAGGCGACCCCGTCGCGGCGCGGGTCGAGTGGCGGGTCGATCCGGCCATCGACCGGATCGTGCGGACCTGGCCGCCAAACTTCGCGCCTCGTCTCGGGCCGGCGCTGGGAATGGCCGCCGACACGAATTTCGACGATATCGTGCGGGCGTACATGGCCGACGACATGCCGCGGGCATAGCGCCTCGGCCGCGCCGCTCTTGACGGCGGCGCTCGACGGAGCGCACAGTCTTTTCTTGGGGTTTTGCAGGCGATTCAGGGTATCGAAGAGCGCTGCCTTTGTTACCTTGCGGAAGCCGACTGCAGCGCTGCAAGAACAACGACTCACTGTAAAAGGAGAACTCCATGCGCACCCCTGCAAGCGTGGCGGGGCATCCGCTGCACGCGATGCTGATCGTTTTTCCGGTTGGACTGCTGATTTTTTCCCTCATCTGCGACCTGTGCTCGCTCGGCAGCGCCAATCCCGCGACCTGGGCGACCGTCGCCTTGTACACGATGGTCGGCGGATTCATCGGCGCACTGGTCGCCGCCGTGCCGGGTCTGATCGATCTTCTGTCGCTCACCGATCCCAGCGTCAAGAAGATCGCGATCACTCACATGTCGATCAACCTCGTTGCCGTCGCGCTGTTCGCCGTCAACATCTGGCTTCGCCTGGGCGGCTCGCCTAATACCGGAACGCCGCTGGTCCTCTCGGTGATCGCCATCGCGATCCTGGCCGTGTCGGGCTGGCTCGGCGGAGAAATGGTGCATCGGCACGGCGTGGGGGTCGACACGACGCCGCGAGCATAGCGATTCCGGGCGCGAGGCCCGCCGGATTCCTCCCGTCAAGCGGCGTCCGGCGTTCGTCTCAGGCTCGACCGCGCGCAGCGCCGAGACTAGGAGCTCGGCGCTGATTCTGGATTGCGTTGGCGCTGCACCGGCGACGCACATCGCGGCGGGAAGTTGATTATGGAGTCAAGTCTCGCAAAACGAGCTCCAGCGGCACGGCGACGTGCCGGCGCGCCGGCTCCTCAAGCGGGCTTGCGCAGGATGTAGCGGAGAACCATGTCAGCCGCGTGGTCGATCCGTTGCTTGATCCGCTTCGGCGTCATCAGCTTGCGCCCAAATATCTCTTCGAACGTATATCGATTGCTGATGTAATGCGCTGTCAATGCGGAAATGGATATATAGAGGTCGACGGGGTCGATATTGCGCCTGAAATCGCCGGATGCGACGCCGCGATCAAGTAGGTCCTGGATCGTTTGAAGCAACGGGTTGTACATGCGCGAGATCTTCCCCGAGCGTCTTACGTGCTCGCCCTTGTGCAGGTTCTCGCTGTGCAACAGACGCTGGAAATGCGGCATCGTGATCCAGATGCGGCCAGTGAAGAGCACCAGCTTGCGCATGCCGACAACGGGATCCATGTCCCTCAGCTCAAGGTCCTTCTGGCGCTTGCGAATGGCCTCGTATGTGACTTCCAGGACCGCCGTGAACAGGCCGTCCTTGTTCATGAAGTGGTGGTAGATGAGGTTCTTGTTTACGCCCGCATTGAGCGCAATCTCGTCGACGCGCGCACCGTCGTATCCCTTGCCCGCGAACTCCTCGATGGCAGCGGCAAGGATTGCCGAGCGCGTTCCGCTGGAGCTGTTTCGCGGCGTGGGTCGCGTGGACGTCTTGTCTCTGGCAATCGTCCTCATTTTCCGGGGCTCCCGATGCATACGGTCAGCATTCCCTGTCCACCGATAACTGGCTCGCCTTCGCGCGACTGCCATCGCGTCGTTTGCAAATCGCGGATACGCGACGAGCCGCTAGCAACGTCCCGCATCAGTGCCTGCGCGAAGCGCGCGGCCGAACTGCGATTGTAACGAGATCGCCCGCCCATCGATAGCGGAGAGCTTTCCGTCGGATCCGCGCTCTTCCGCGCATTCGAACCACCCGGGACGAGATTTCGACCGCAACGACGCAAGGTGTCGCATGCGGATTAGCGACGCGAAGTCGGTTGCCGTTTGCGGCGAGTGTCAGCACGCAACAAAACAAATTGACCATTTGGCCAATTGATGCCTACACTTACTTAAATCCGAGCATCCATCGTGGCTGCAGCGAGATACGAAGCGAGCTGCGGTCGCTTCCAACCAGCGAAGAATTATTGATGGCCGATCAAGACTGCCGAGCACTTGCGAGGATGCCCATGAAAAAAATGCTTTCTCAAACAGTTCGTTCAGTTCGTCAGATCGTCGTCGGGAGC
>Ga0207674_10001668_pt1 | contig 28575 bp, 36 predicted proteins | sample KBSCornC72_FD_184303 | JGI IMG/M metagenome (GOLD analysis project Ga0207674, IMG submission 184303) | Corn rhizosphere microbial communities from Kellogg Biological Station, Michigan, USA - KBS Corn C7-2 (SPAdes) (version 2) | ecosystem: Host-associated > Plants > Roots > Rhizosphere > Soil ...
CGAGGACGACCCGATGTTCATCTGGCGGATCAAGAGCCAGGGCAACGGCGAGGCGCGCCAGCAGTTCCTCGACGGCTACGTGCCGCAGATCTGGGAGCTGGGGCTCACCGTTCCGGACCCGAAGCTGCGCAAGAAGGACGACGGCGTGTGGGAGTTCACCGAGCCGGACTGGGACGAGCTCATGCACGTCGTCACCGGACACGGCCCGAAGACGGAAGAGCGGCTCGGCCTTCGGCGCACGACTCGGCACGAGACCGAGTGGGTGCGCCGCGTGGTGCTCCCCGAAGCAGCGTGATCTACGAGGTCTTCCGCCAGGAGCGCAAGGGGCAGGCGTTCGCGCACGCCGGCTCGGTCGAGGCGCCGAACGAGGAGTTCGCCGAGTGGTACGCGCGCGAGCAGTACGGGCGGCGCGGCGAGTCGGTCGCGCTCTGGGTCGTCCCGCGCGACGCCGTGCACGAGATCGACGAGTTCGTGGACGAGCTGGAGCGGAACTACCACCGCGTGGACGGGTATCCGCTCAAGGAGAAGCTGAGGGAGGCGCGTGAGCGAGCGGGCACAACTCCTCGAGATCGCTGACGACGAGCTGATCCTCGGCTGGCGCAACTCGGAGTGGACCGGGATCGCGCCGTTCCTCGAGGAGGACGTCGCTTTCTCGTCGATCTCCCAGAACGAGGTCGGCCATGCACGCGCGATCTACCAGCTCGTCGCAGAAGAGCTCGGCACGACCGCGGACGAGCTCGCGTTCGACCGCAGGCCGGAGGAGTACCGCTGTTCGTCGTTCGTCGAGCTGCGGCTCGTGCCCGACTGGGCGAAGACGATCGCGCGCCACTGCCTCTACGAGGACGCCGACGAGCGGCGGATCAAGGAGCTCATTGAGTCGGACGATCCGGCTGTCGCAGGTTTGGCCGGGAAGATCGACCGCGAGGAGGCGTACCACCGGATGCACGCGAAGATGTGGTTCGACCGGCTCGAGGGTGAGCCGCAGTTCCAGGAGGCGCTCGAGGAGCTGCGACCGATGGTCGACCAGCGCGGCGAGCACCTGCCGGAGTTCGAGCAGCTCTGGGCGGAGATGACCGAGGTGCGCCGCTCGGTGCCGGGGGCGACGTGGTAACCGAGGAGCGCGTCTGGGAGGCGCTCGCCGAGATCCCCGACCCCGAGATCCCGCCGATCTCGATCGTCGACCTCGGCGTCGTTCGGAGCGTGGCGGTTGAGAACGGCACCGTGCATGTCGAGTTCACGCCGACCTTCCTCGGCTGCCCTGCGCTCGAGGTGATGCGCGACCAGATGGCCGAGCAGATCCGTGGGCTCGGCGCGGAGCCGGACGTGGAGGTCGTCCTCGACGACTCGTGGTCGACGGACCGGATCACGCCCGAGGGCCGCGAGAAGCTCCGCGAATCGGGGTTCGCACCACCCGCCCCGCGCGGGGCCGGCGCGCCGCAGCTCGTCCAGCTCCAGAGCAAGGCGTTCAAGTGCCCGTACTGCGGGTCGACGGAGACACGGCTCGAGAACATCTTCGGCCCGACCCCGTGCCGGTCGGTGCGCTACTGCGAGAGCTGCCGCCAGCCGTTCGAGCAGTTCAAGACGATCTAGACCGCGAGGACCTCTGCCGGAGCGGCCGCTACAGCGGGTAGCTTTGCCCGGTGGCCCAGGTTCTCATCCAGTACTGCCCCGTCTGAGAGAGCTATGACGTGCGGGCTGCGAGTCTCGCGGCCGAGTTGAAGGACGCTGGTCACGACGCCACGATCGAGGAAGGCGCCAAGGGCCAGTACGACGTGCTCGCCGCGGGTGAGCTGATCTTCTCGAAGCGGGACAACGGGCGGTTCCCGGACAGCGGCGAGATCCTCGAGCTGCTCCCTGGCTAAGCGCTCATTTTCCGAAGCCGGCGAAGACGATCGTGAACAGGCAGAGCGAGATCACGACAGCGGTCGCCATGAACCCGAAGAGCGGTCGCGCAAGAGCGAGGAGCGACGCGAGCGCTGCGGCGATGGCGGCCGAGAACACCCAAGCCGACGAGAACGCGCCTGACTCCGAGTACCGGGTGAGAGTCGGGAGGAAGTACGTGTCGAAGGTGTAGTAGTGCGCGACCATGAGGGCGGCTGCCGCAACGGCGAAGAACGCGGCCGGAACGCTCCGTCGTTCTCGGGCCGCAAACCCGAGCGACACGATGACAGCGGCGACCATTGCGATCGCGGCGACGACCATGACGAAGCCCTCGTACCGGGCGCCCTCTCCCGGCTCGGTGCCCACCGAGATCCACTCGAGCGCAACGGCGGCCTCATAGGCGACCGCACCGGCGAGCACGAGCAGGATCAAGGACGCGACCCTCTGCACGTCACGACCCACCCGTGAAGAGGATGCGAACGGTCACTGCTTTGGACACGGCACCCTGCCTTCCACTGCGCCCTTTGCCGGAAGTGGGAGCGGGTCGTCCGCGGAGACCGGGACGTTCAGTCCGCGCAGGCTCCGTGCGACCAACAATGCGTTTCGCTTCGAGAACGCGAAGATGACGACTGTCGTCGTCCCTGTCTGAATCTCGAGTCGGCTACCGCCCTCGAAGAACGCAGCAGTCGTTCCCCTGACTCCGCTCATGACGGGCCTCGGGCTGAGTGAACCGGCGTACATCGAGAGGTTGCGCGAGCAGGCGGGCTCGTTCGACACGGAAACCGGCAACGAGCATCCCCCTTCTCCCGGAGGTAGCTCGCAGGTGCCGTACGAAAACAGGACGGATTCCTGATTCCGACGCATTGGGCCGAGCGGGTCGCGTGAAACGGCCGTCAGCTCGTAGCCGGCGACCGAGTCGCCGGGGTAGAAGACGGGAAAGCCACCATAGTCCCTCGCCTGCGAGACGCTGAAGTTGCCTTTCGGCGTCACGGTGCGGCCTCCACCCGGGTGGCCGAGAATGGCGCCGGCGAGCAGGCCGACGGCCGCGAGCAGCGCGAGAAGAAGACCGATTCCGACCAATGCGTATCGACCTCTGTATCTCATATTTGCTATCTTATAGCCGGTATGCGCTAACTGTCAATAGCGATCTTGCTATCATCGAGTCATGAGCCCTGAGACCTTCGAGAAGCTTCGCGAGCGCCTCGCCCACGTCGACGGCGACAAGGGCTGGTTCTTCGCGCAGATCGCAGAGCAGGTCGCCGACCAGCGGAAGGCGCTCGGGCTCTCCCAGAAGGAGCTGGCCGAGCTGACCGGGACGACGCAGTCCGCGATCGCCCGGCTCGAGTCCGGAGGGCGCCCGCCCCGGATCGACACGCTGCTGGGGATCGCCGAGGCGCTCGACTGCGACCTGACCGTCGAGCTGAAGCCTCGCGCGTAGCTACGAGCCGGTGAACTCCGGCTTGCGCTTCTCGAGGAAGGCGGCGACGCCCTCGCGGAAGTCGTTCGTCTGCGTCGCCGCGGTCTGGAGCTCGGCCTCGAGCTCGAGCTGCTCCTCGAGCCGGTTTCGCGCGGCCTCGGAGAAGAGGCGCTTCGTCATCCCCACGCCGCGGGTCGGCATCGACGCATAGCGCGCCGCGACCTCGGCGGCGCGTGCTGCGAGGCCGTCGCCCTCGACGACCTCCGTCACGAGACCCCACTCGTAGGCCTCGTCCGCGGTCAGCTTCCGGCCCGACGTCATCCACCCGAACGCCCGGGCATAGCCGAGCAGCTCGACGATGAAGTACGTCCCGCCGGAGTCCGGAACGAGGCCGACGTTGATGAACGCCGGCACGAAGCTGGCTGCGTCGGACGCGAGCCGGATGTCGCAGGCACACGCGAAGGAGAGCCCCGCCCCGGCCGCGGCGCCGTTGACGGCCGCGATCACCGGCTTCTCCAGCGAACGGATGGCGAGGATGTTCGGGTGGTAGTTGTCACGCAGGCGGCTGCCGATGTCGCCGGCCGCCTCGCGGAACTCGGTCAGGTCCTGCCCGACGCAGAAGCCGCGGCCCGCGCCCGTCAGGACGACTGCCCGCACCGATCCGTCCTCCGCCTCGGCCAGCGCCTCACCCAGAGCTGCGTGCATCGACGCATTGAACGCGTTCAGCACTTCAGGGCGGTTGAGCGTGATCGTCAGCACTCCGCCGTCGCGCCTCGTCTCGACCTCGGACATCCGCCGCAGCCTATAAGCCCGTTGCTAGCTTCGAGCAATGCAGTTCATCTCCGATCCGCCCACCGAATCGGAGGCGCTCGATGCCTATTCGCAGGCCGTAACCTCGGTTGCGGAACGGCTGGCGCCGTCGGTCGCGAGCGTGAAGGTCTCGCGGCGCGTGCGAGGCGGGCGGCGACTCGACGGAGGCGGGAGCGCCGTCGTCATCACGCCTGACGGATTCCTGCTCACCTCGGCCCACGTCGTCGCGCGAACCGACGGATCGGGACGGGCCGCGTTCACGGACGGCCACGAAGCGGAGTTCGAAGTGATCGGCTCGGACCCCCTCTCCGACCTGGCCGTCCTCCGGCTCGACTCGAACGGTCTGACCGCGGCCCGGCTCGGCGATGCGGAACATCTCCGCGTCGGCCAACTCGTCGTCGCCATCGGAAGCCCGCTCGGCTTTGGCGGCTCGGTCACCGCGGGCGTCGTCTCGGCGCTCGGCCGCTCGCTTCCGGTTCCGGCCGGACGACTCGTGGAGAACGTGATCCAGACCGACGCCGCGCTCAACCCTGGCAACTCGGGCGGAGCGCTCGCGGACGCTGCGGCCCACGTCGTCGGCATCAACACCGCAGTCGCGGGTCAGGGGCTCGGCCTCGCCGTGCCGATCGACGAGGCCACGCGCAAGATCGTCGGCGCGCTGATGACCGAGGGCCGCTTCCGGCGCGCGTACATCGGCATCGCCGGCGGATCGCGACCGCTTCCGCCAAGGGTCGCGTCACGGCTCGGCCGGAGCACGGCGATCGAGGTCGTCGAGGTCGTCGACGGCAGTCCCGCCCAAAACGCAGGGCTCAGGCCCGAGGATCTGATCGTCGAGGTGGACAGCACCGTCGTCGAGCAGGTGAACGACCTCCAGCGTCTCATGGCCGGCGAGCTGATCGGCCGGTCGGCGACGCTGCAGGTGATCAGAGGCGGCAGGTCGATCTCCGTCGAGATCGTCCCGGCCGAGCTCGAAGTGGGCTAGGGCTCCTCGAGGGGCGGGTCGGGGCCGCACAGCTCGACGACCACTTGCGCGACCAGCGCCACGGCCAGGATCCACACGATCACGAGCGGCGACAGCGACGACGCGAACGGAATCAGCACCAGCGCGACCACCGCCGTCGCGACCCGCATCCAGAAGTCGAGCGCGAGCCAGTACGGCGGCGTGACGAGCTCGACCGCCGCGAGCCCGGCCATCGAGAGCGCGAGCCCCGCGCAGACGACCCAGCCGCTGTCGTCGTACGCAGACTCCCCGCCCGCGGCCAGGATCGCGAGCTTCGCGCCGATTCCGAGCGCCGCGAGCCCCGCGATGACGGGGTAGTTCGAGTAGACGAAGACGAGCCCGCGCAGGATCCGCCCGCGCCGGCGCAGCGTCGCGAACGCGTACTCCGGGTTGACGAACTCGAAGTAGATCCACCAGAAGGCGGCCGCGCAGAGAAAGCCTCCGAGCGCGGCGAGGATCGCGCCCGCGCTCCAGCGCACGTCGTTCACTCCGAGCACGACCGCGAAGACGGACTCGCCGAGCACGATGATCGTCAGCAGGCCGAGGCGCTCGGGAGCGTGTCGTGGGTCGACCGGCCCGCTCGGGATCAGCCGCCAGCCGACGATGGGCGCGGCGATCTCGATCGCGAGAGCGAATGCCCAGACCCAGTAGCGCTCCGGCGCCGGGAACAGGAGCGACACGAGCCAGAAGACGACGGCCGCCGAGAACGCACCGAAGTAGAAGACGGCGATCGCCCGTCCTTCCTCGAGGTGGCGAATGGCGCGCGCGTAGAGGGCGAGGAGCACGATCCGGACGAACACATACGAGAGCACGAAACCCCGCGAGGCCCCGGCGAACGCGGCCGGCAGCGTCGTCGCGAGGGCCGCCACGCCGAGCATCGCAACGAAGATGAGCAGCCGGTAGGGCAAGTCGTCCGTGTCGAACCGGTTGGCGTAGAACGTGAAGCCCATCCAGGCCCACCAGACCGGGACGAAGAACGCGAGGAAACGAAAGAAGCCTCCCGCCGTGACGTCGTTGCCGAGCTCCCGGCCGAGCTGAGCGACGACCACGACGAAGACGAGGTCGAAGAAGAGCTCGAGCCACGTGGAGTGGCGCGTCTCGTCGTCGCCGAGCGTCCGTAGTCGAGGCGGCTCGCTCAGCCGCCGGAGCACCGCTGCCAAGCGAGCGGGCTCAGCGCCGGAGGCGCAGCGCGGCCACGATGCCGATCGCGAACGCGAAGGCGATGAGACGGTTCACGTCGACCGCAGGCTGCCAGCTGACGTCGCCGTCCTTGATCACATAGACGCCGACAGGCTTGGCGCCGATCCCGAAGCCGCCTCCGCCGTTGTCCTCGCTGTCGCCGCCGCCGCCTCCGCCGCCTCCGACCTTCGCAGCCGGGATGATCGTCACGCCTTCCGTCTCGATCGGGTCGCCGAACACGCGCTTGACCGAGATCGCGTCGCGCGCGCCCTGGAGCAGTTCGTCCACGTTGGGCATGTCCTACCTCCCTTTGAAATCGGGTTTGCGCTTGTCCATGAAAGCGGTCAGGCCCTCCTTCGCGTCCTCGGAGGCGAACGCGAGGTAGAGGAGCCGCCGTTCGTACTCGAGGCCAAGCTGGAGCGGGCCTTCGTACGCCCGGTCGACGGCCTCCTTCGCGAGTCGCGTCGCGATCGGGGCCTTCGTCGCGATTTCTTGCGCGACCTTCTTCGCCTCGTCCAGCCACTCGCGCTCGGCGACGACGCGCGCGACGAGCCCCGCGGCCAGCGCTTCCTGCGCGCTCAGGAACCGGCCGCTCAGGATCACGTCCATCGCGACCGCCTTGCCCACGGCACGCGTGAACCGCTGCGTCCCGCCGGCGCCCGGGATCACGCCGACGCCCGTTTCGGGCTGCCCGAACCTCGCGCTCTCCGACGCCACGATCAGGTCGCAGGCCAGAGCGAGCTCGCACCCACCGCCGAGGCAGTAGCCGGAGACCGCCGCGACGAGCGGCGTCCAGAGGGCGCGGATCGCGTCCCAGCGCTCGATGCGCCGCTGGTAGTAGAGGTCGATCGCAGACGAGCGCGCCAGCTCCGCGATGTCCGCACCCGCCGCGAAGGCCTTGTCGTTTCCGGCCAGAACGATGCAGCGCACCTCGTCGTCGCGGTCGAGCTCGGTCAGCGTCGAGACGAGCTGCTCCATGAGTGCGTCGGAGAGCGCGTTCAGCGCGTCGGGCCGGTTCAGCGTGACGGCCGCGACCGGTCCGTCCCGCTCCGTGAGAACGAGGTCACTCACTCTTCTTCTCGAGGAAGCGCCTGATCGCCGCCTGCGGCTCATCGGTCGCCATCGAGAGCGCGAGCCAGTCGCGCGCGTGATTGATCGTCTCGTGCCAGGCGAGGTCACGCCAGAAGTTGAGGTGCTGCTTCGCGTAGCGCGTCGTCTGCGGGAGCTTGCGGGCCAGGTTCTCGACCATACGGTCGACCTCGACGTCGAGTTCGGCGGCCGGGACGACCCGGTTCACGAGCCCCCACTCCTCGGCCTTCGCGGCCGGAATCTCCTCGCACATGAGCACGATCTCGCGTGCGCGGCGATCGCCGACCATGATCGTCAGCCACTGTGTCGCGCCGCCGGCCGGCACCGATCCGTGCTCCGGCCCGACGTGCCGGATGAACGCGTCGTCGACCATGACCGCGAGGTCGCACGCCATCTGCAGCTCGTTCCCGCCGCCGACGGCGATCCCGTTGATCCGGGCGACCGTCGGCTTGCCGATCTCGCGCAGCCGGTCGTGCGCGTCCTTGAACGCGCCGAACCATTTCCAGTACTCGGTCGGCTTGTCGAGGTAGTCCTCGGCCCACGAGCTGAGGTCGGCGCCGACGCAGAACGCACGGCCTGCGCCGGTGAGCACGACGACGCGGATCTCGTCGTCCCAGGACGCGTCCTCGCACGCGCGCGTCAACTCGCGGAGCATCTGGAAGTCGAAGGCGTTCAGGATCTCCGGGCGGTTCAGCGTGATCGTCGCCCGGGGCGGCGCCTTCTCGTACACGATCTTCTCGAAGCCGAGCTCGTCCGGCGAAACGGGGCTGGGGTAGGACGGCTCAGTCAACGTCGGCGAAGTGGACGTGGAACGGGATGCCCATCTCCATCGCGTCCTTGCCCGTGGCCATGAACTCGTCCGTGCGTGCCGCGGCCTTGAAGGCGTCCATGTCGGCGAACTCCCACTCGGCGTAGTACTTGAACTGCGGCTCGCCCATCGGGGCTCCGAAAACGCGGCCGTGCCGGAAGGTCGAGCCGGGAACCTGGCGACACAGTGCGACGTGCTGCTCGTAGCGGGCCGCATCGGGCTCGGCCTCGTACAGGACGAACGCTCTGACCATTCCCTCTCCTCCGTCGATGACGCGCCGAGCCTATCGGAGCCCGTTTCGGATCGGCGCTTGCGGGAATCACGTTGCTCAACCTCGGAAAGGGGGTGACCCGTAGGTGAGCATTCTCTGGATCATTCTGATCGTCGTGATCGTCCTCGTGCTGCTCGGCTTCTTCAGCCGTGGACGCTGGTAGGACCCGACGCACCGACGCATAGGCCGCCCGGCACTTGCCGGGCGGTCACTCTTTCAGGCACCTTTGTCATGTGCACGGGACAGCCTTCGCAGCACTCTTCGATCGCGCGGACGCGGCCGACCTGCCGGCACTCGGAGGCATGGCCCGTCCGGATGGCGTCGTGATCGCAAGCGAGCGGTTCTTCGCGTTCGCGGGACGGGACGGATCGCTCCTCGAAGGCGAGATGCCGACGGTCCCCCGATTCGCACGACGCGTCCCCCTGCTCAGAGGCATCGCGCGGCTCGGGATGTCGGTTTCACCACTCCTGCGGCGCGGCGGCGTCGCGGGCCAGCTCGAGCGGCTCGTGCTGCTCGTCGTGGTGCTGGCGCCGATCGCGTTCGTCTTCCTGCCCAGCCGTGCGGCGCTGGTTGCGGGAATCGCCATGAGCGTGGGCCTCGTCGCCTGGCTCATGCGTGGACGGACGCTCTACCTGCACGGCGCCGAGCACCGGGCGATCGCAGCGGCCGAGGCGGGCCTGCTCGGGCGCACGTGGCGCGGAGAGGCGCGGCCATCGCGCTTCTCCTTGCGCTGCGGGACCAACTTCGTCGCGCTCGCGCTGCCCGTGTCGCTGTTGGCGGACCGGCTCTGGCCGTTCACGCCGGCGCTCTGGACGCCCGTCGTCGTCGCGGTTCTGTCCCTCGGCTTGACGATGGAGCTCTGGCGGGTGGTTCAGGACTCGTCGCTCACCGCGGCCCGCGCGTTTCTCGTCCCGGGGCTCGCGCTCCAGCGGCTGACGACGCGGGAACCGACGATCGAGGAGACGCGCGTCGCCCTGACGGCGCTCGCCTCGGTCGTCCGCCGCGAGCTAGATCGCCAGCTCGCGTAGGCGGCCGAGCAGCAGCCAACCGAGGAACGGTCCGACCGCAGCGAGCGCGAACCCGGCCTCCCACGAGGTCGAGTCGACCACGGAGGCGAACGCGATCGGCACGATCAGGCCCGTCACCGAGAGCGTCGTCTGCTGGAAGCCGATGGCGGCGCCGCTCCGTGCGAGGCCTGCGAGCTCTGCCGCCGCGGTCACCGAGAGGCCGTTCCACGCCATCGAGATCGCGCCGGCGACGACCATCACCGGCAGGACGACGGCAACCGGCGCCTCGGTGAGGATCGCCGTCAGCAGGATCCCCGCGCAGCTGGCCAGGCCGATCCAGCGCAACGGGCGGATCCTCGCCCCGAGCTCGTCCGAGATGCGGCCGGCCGAGATCCGCGTGACGATCGCGCCGACCTGCATCACGGCCAGCCCGGCCGCCGCGGCGGAGTCGCTCAGGCCGTGCTGGTCGTGCAGGAAGAGGACGAAGAACGAGAGCAGCGCCACCTGGCCGACGAGGTAGAGGTCACTGCCGGCCGAGAGGATCCAGAGGCGCCGGTCGCGGAGCGTCCAGTCGACGGCCTCGGCTTCGAGCGCGGGCGTCGGACGGGCAGCCTCCCGGACCGCAATTCCGGCGAACGCGGCGCAGGCGATACACACCGCGCCGAGGAACAGGAACGACGCCTTCAGCCCGGCTGCGGAGTTGACGGCGGGCAGGGCCAGCGCGGCGATGGCGCCACCGACCGGGATCGCCGTCTGCCGCACCCCGAGCGCAAGCCCGCGCTGGTCGGCCGAGAACCACTGCATGACCGCGCGACCGCTGGCCGCGTTCACGCTCGCGCCGAGCGCGCCGGCGATCGTCAGCAGCGCGACGAGGAGCCAGAACGACCCCGCCCACCCGGCGGCCGCCACGACGAGCCCGCAGCCGGCGAGCCCGCTTGCGAGCACGATCCGCTCCCCGATCCGGTCCGAGAGCAGCCCCCAGGGCAGAAGCGTCGCGATCGGCCCGATCCAGACGCTCGAGAACGCGACGCCGACGGCGCTCAGCGACAGGTCGTAGCGGTCCTGCATGGCAGGCCCGAGCACTGGCAGGCCGACGAGGACGGCCGAAAAGCCGGTCTGCGCAGCAGTGCCCGCAGCGAGCACGACCCACCGATAGCGGGGATTCGCGATGCGGCAACCTATCCCGAGCCTGGTCTAATGCGGCGCATGCAGTTCGACCGGCACACCCTCGTGCTGCTCGTCCTCCGACCGGATGCACCGGAGCTCACGGACGACGAGGCGGACGAGCTTCAGGATCGGCATCTCGCGTTCCGAGCGGACCTGCGCGAGCGCGGCTACATCGTCGGCGGAGGGCCGCTCGTCGACCAGGACGACACGCGCCTGCGCGGTCTCTCGATCATGGCGTGCGACCTCGAGACGGCGCGCCGGATCAGCAGCGAGGATCCGGCGGTGTTGGCAGGCCGGCTCAGGGTCGAGGTGATGACGTGGATGGTTCCCGCGGGCAACATCCTCTTCGAGCAGGTGCGCGCGCCGCGCTCGCTGGCCGAGGCGGAGGACTGATGAGCGGCTACGGCGTTGCGAAGCTGGACGAGATCGAGGTGATGGACGACGGTCGCGTGCCGTTCCGGCCCGTCCGCCATCACTTCGGCATCGAGGCTTTCGGGGTGAACACGTGGACGGCCGACCAGCTGGGCGACCGGATCGTCAACGAGCACGACGAGGTGTCGGCCGACATCGGAGACGGACAGGAGGAGCTGTACTTCGTGTACTCCGGCCGGGTGAGGTTCGAGCTCGACGGTGAAAGCGTGGACGCGCCCGCCGGAACGTTCGTCTTCGTGCGGCCGGGGGTGAAGCGGACGGCGTTCGCGGAGGAGTCGCCGACGACGATCGTCACGATCGGCGGCACCCCGGGCAAGGCGTACGAAGTCTTCGGGTGGGAGGTCTGGTTCATGGAGCTGCGCCAGCTCTACGACGCGGGCGACCACGCCGCGGTCGCCACGCGTGGGCGCGAGCTCCTCGAGACGCATCCGTACCCAGGCCTCGCGTACAACCTCGCGTGCGCCGAGAGCCTCGCGGGCGAGAACGCGGCCGCGATCGAGCATCTGCGCATGGCAGTCGAGGGCTCAGCCCAGCTACGTGAGCTCGCGGCGACGGACTCGGACCTCGACCCGATCCGGGAGGAGCCCGGGTTCGAGGAGCTGTTGGCGACCTAGTGCTCGAGATCGTTTCCGGCGAGCTCCGCTTCGTCGCGCGTCTCGAAGAGGAGGCCGCCCCGGAGACCGTTGCCGCACTCCGGCGGCTGCTGCCGCTCGAGAGCCGGCTCATCCACGCCCGCTGGAGCGGCGAGGCATGCTGGATCCCGTTCGGCGACCTCGACGTCGGCTTCGGCCCGGAGAATACGACCTGCTACCCGGCGCCAGGGGAGATCCTGTTCTACCCGGGCGGCGTCAGCGAGACGGAGATCCTGGTCCCGTACGGGCCGACGGCGTTCGCGAGCAAGGCGGGCGCGCTCGCAGGAAACCACGTCGCCACGGTGCTCGAAGGGGCCGCAGCGCTCGGCGACCTCGGGCGCAAGGTCCTCTGGGAGGGCGCGCAGCCGATTCGGCTCGAGGAGCGCTAGAGCCCGAACGGGTTGAACGGCTTCGGGCTCGTCGACGTGATCACGCTCTTCGTCTCGAGGTAGAGCTCGAGCGTCTCGAGGCCGAGCTCGCGGCCGAAGCCGGACTGCTTGTACCCGCCGAACGGTATCCCCGGAAAAGCCGTGAACGGCATGTTGATCCCGACCGTGCCCGCCTTGATCCTGCGCGCCAGCCGATGACCGCGCGCCGGATCGCCCGTCCACACGGTCGCCATCAGCCCGTAGCGCACCGCGTTCGCCTGGCGGATCGCGTCCTTCTCGTCGTCGAACGGCGAGATCGTGACCACGGGGCCGAAGATCTCCTCCTGCGCGACGGTCATCTCCGGGCTCACCCCCGCGAGGACGGTCGGCGGATAGAAGGCGCCCTTGCCGTCGCGCGGCTCGCCCCCGGCCGTAACCTCGGCGCCTTCGCCGCGGCCCGTCTCGACGTAGCCGTGCACGCGGTCGCGGTGCTCGGCTGAGATGAGCGATCCGACCTGAGTCTCGTTCTCGAGCGGGTCGCCCAACTTGAGGCTGTTCGCGGCCTCGCTGAACGTCGCGACGAAGTCGTCGTACGCGGCCTGCTCGACGAGGATCCGCGAGCGCGCCTCGCAGCTCTGGCCTGCCGAGTAGTAGATCGACCAGGCGGAGCTGGGGATCGCGTCGGCCAGGTCGGCGTCCGCGAACACGATGTTCGGGCTCTTGCCGCCGAGCTCGAGCGTGAGCCGCTTGATGCCGTCGGAGGCGTCTCGCATGATCTGCGCGCCCGTCTCCGTGGAGCCCGTGAACGCGATCTTGTCGACGCCCGGGTGCTGCACGAGGTGGCGGCCGACGGTCGTCCCCGGGCCCGGCACGACGTTGATCGAGCCGGGTGGGAAGCCGACCTCGGTCGCGAGCTCGGCCATGCGGAGCGCGCTCAGCGGCGTCTGCGAGTCGGGCTTGAGGACGACCGTGCAGCCGGCCGCGAGGGCGGGCGCGAGCTTCCAGGTCGTCATCATCAGCGGGTAGTTCCAGGGCACGATCTGCCCCGCGACGCCGACCGGCTCCTTCAGCGAGTAGAAGAGGAGCGAGCCGCCGAGCGGGTTCGCGCGGCCGCCGATCGAGCCGATCGCCGAAGCGTAGAAGCGGAAGTTCTCGACCGCCTGGTTGAGCTCGGCCTTGACCGACGAGATCGCCTTGCCGACGTTCCGCACCTCGAGCTCCGCGAGCTCCTTGCGGTTCGCGACGAGTGCGTCCGCGAGCGCGTGCAGAAGGCGCGAGCGCTCGGTCGGCGCAGTGCGGCCCCAGTCGCCGTCGAGCGCGGCGCGGGCAGCGTCGACGGCGCGGTCGACATCGGCCTCGTTGGCCATGGCCACTTTGGCCAGCGGTTCGCCGGTCGCCGGCTCGGAGAGCTCCTTCAGCTCGCCGCCGGAGGGCTCCGACGGCTCGCCGTTGATGAAGAGCAGGTACTCGCGCTCGGTCGCGACGGCCATCGGCGAGGACGATATCGGACTCAGCCCGCGGGACCGGGCAGCGGGGCCGACCGGATGAGTGAGCGAGCGGTGGGCGACCCCTGGTCGTAACTCTCGATCCACAGAACGCGCCCGTCGGCAACCCATGGGCCGTACCTCGAGCTCTCCTTGGGCCTGTAGCGCGAAAGCACGTGCCGCTGCCCGCTTCGAATGTTGAGGGTAAAGATCGTCCCGCCAAGGCGAAGGACTGCGTGGGATCCGGACAGGACGACCGCGCGCTCGACCTGCGGCACGCGGAAGCTGCGGACGAGGCTCCCGGTAGCGGTGCTCCAAAGCCGCAGGCGCCGCGGAGAACCGCTCTCCGGCCCGATCAAGGCAGCAACGTGAGTGCGGTCCAGCCCGAGCGCGAGGACGGAAGCAGGCTGTCCGATCGATCGGCGAGCGCCGTTCCGGATGTCCCTGACCACGACCTGCGCCTTTCCTGTGTAGACGCTTCGCGGGTGGAGGACGGCAGCTGCGATCGCCTGATCCGTCGCTGCAATCGCCTGCGCCGGTGGAAGCACACGGCGGACGGCCAGGGATCCAGGTGTGATCCTGAACACACCCCCTCCCGCGACTCGTCGGCGGCAAGGTCTTTCGTAGCAGGCTTCGGGATTCCCGCGAGGTGGGGCGAGCTTGTAGAGCGCGAAGGCAAGCGTCCTGCCATGTCCGGCAACACCGCCGAAGAGCGAACCGATCGGCGCAGAAGCCGACGTGTCGGGGTACCACCGGGCAAGGCGCGTTCGAGCCATGCGGGGTGAGGCAGTGAAGAGTGTGACTTCCTGGCCGAGGCCGCCAGTGGTATCGAGCCAGAGGACGGTCGAGCCCGAGAGCGCCATCGGCACGGGGCTGTTGCCGCCTGCACCGCGCGCAACGGAGAAGCGGCGGCCTGACTCGAGGTCGGCGGCGACCACTCGCCCCGAGCCCTCCCACGAGATCATGCGCCCGTTCACGCCGAACCCGGTGGTCATGCCGTGGACCATTCGGAGTCGTCCCTCACGAGCAGCATCGCCTCGACCCTGGTTGGTAAGAGCGGTCGCGAGGATGACGACCATGAGTACGAAGCAAACAGAGCGCGAGTGCCCCACCGATGGGAGCATGCCCGCCTCTCGCCGGGCGCTAACGAAGGTCTGCGGGCGTGAACTGCTCGGTGAGTAGGCGCTTGAAACGCCCGGCGTCGCCTGCCACGAACTCGTTGCAGAGGCCGTACCCGTCGTGGTACGTCGATGCGTACGAGCGCCACATCGGATCGGTGATGAAGTTCACGATGTTCGCCGCCCGCTTTTCGGACGTGAGCGCCCAGCGCATGACATACTCGCGCGCCTCGTCCACCGTCGATCCGTCGACGTGCATCAAGAACGCCGCGTTGACGCCGACGCGCCCGAGTGGTTCACGCGCTTCGCTCGCACGACGCGACACCTCGGCGTCGTAGTTCACGCCGGTGCTCGAGACGAACGACGCCGTCAGCTCCTGCTGCTGGTCGCCGAGGACGACCTCCATGCCAACCTCGGCGATTCCCTCGGAGATGATCGACTGCGGGGTCGGGATCAGGACGATGGACTCCTCGACCTGACCGCGCTCGACGAGGAGCTCGTGCTCCTTCCAGGCGTGCTCGACGTGGTGACCCGGGTACGTCTCGTGCGCGACCAGGTGCATGACGAAATCCGGAGTCATCCCGAGATCGGTGTTGACCGACACGCGACTCTTCAGCCCACCGAGGTAGTAGTTGAATGCGGCCCACGGCTTGTCACCGACGTACTCGAAGTCGACCGTCTCTCCCGCGGGTAGTCCCACGGCACCGGCGGTGCGCGCGGAGAGCTCCGTCGCCATCCGCCCGACGACGTCCTCCAGGTGCTCGGCCGGGATGGCATCTTCCTCCCGCCAGGCCCGGTAGCGCTCCTCGATCGATCCTCCGCCGGGGAGGATCGCGTCGAGCTCGCGGTGGGCATCCTCGAACTCGGACTCAGGCGTCCTGACCGGGCGAATCCCGTAACAGCGCTCGACCTCGTCCTCGAACGACAGCTCCTCGCCGGCGAGCTTTCTGGCGAACGTCTCGAGGCCGGACAGCTGGGCCTCCAGCCAGTTGCGCCGCTGCTCCTCCAGGCCGTCGAGTGACTCGCGAAGGCGTGCAGCATCCCCGGCGAGCGAGCTCGGATCGCGCAGCTCCTCGGCATCGGTGCGCTCCTTGATCTCCGCAGGCCCGTAGTAGGAGTCGACCAGGCCGTCCACATGCCGGCCGAGGCGCAACCCGAGCTCGATGTACTCGACCGCGACGTCGCTCATCGCTCGAAGAGAGCCGCCTGCCCCTGGCCGACGCCGACGCAGAGCGTCGCAAGCCCGTACTTGCCGCCGCGCCGCCTCAGCTCGTGCAGCAGCGTCACGACGAGCCGCGCACCGCTCATCCCGAGCGGATGGCCGATCGCGATCGCGCCGCCGTTCACGTTCACGCGCTCCGGGTCGAGCCCGAGCTCCCGGATGACGACGAGGCTCTGCGAGGCGAAGGCTTCGTTCAGCTCGACGAGGTCGATGTCGTCTGGCTCGACGCCGGTGCGCTCGAGCAGCTTCCTGACCGCCGGCACTGGGCCGATGCCCATCACGCGCGGATCGACGCCCGCGACGGCACTGCCGACGAACGTGCCCAGTGGCTCCGCGCCGAGCGACTGCGCCCTCTCCTCGCTCGCGATCACGAGCGCGGCCGCGCCGTCGTTGATGCCGCTCGAGTTGCCTGCCGTGACCGAGCCTCCGGCGCGGAACGCGGGCTTCAGCGTCGCGAGCTTCTCGGCGCTCGTGTCGGGCCTGGGATGCTCGTCGCGCACGGCTTCGCCGATCGGAACGAGCTCCTCGTCGAAGCGCCCGGCTTCGTTGGCCGCCGCCCAGCGCTGCTGCGAGCGGAGCGCGAACTCGTCCTGCTCCTCGCGGGTCACCCCGTAACGCTCCGCCACGTTCTCGCCGGTCTCGCCCATCGACTCGAGCGGGATCAGCTCCTCCATGCGCGAGTTCGGGAAGCGCCAGCCGAGAGTCGTGTCCCAGGCGGTCTGGTTTCCGCGCGGCCAGGCCATGTCCGGCTTGGCTGTGACGAGTGGTGCGCGGCTCATCGACTCGACTCCGCCGGCCACGAACAGGTCGCCGTCGCCGGCCGCAATCGCGTGACACGCGGAGACGACTGCGGAGAGCCCGGAGGCGCAGAGCCGGTTCACCGTCACGCCCGCAACCGAGTCGGGCAGGCCCGCGAGCAGGACGCCCATGCGCGCGACGTTGCGGTTGTCCTCGCCCGCCTGGTTCGCGGCGCCGAAGTAGACGTCCTCGATCTCGCCCGCTTCGACGCCCGCACGCGCCACGGCCTCCCTGATCACCGCCGCGGCGAGGTCGTCCGGCCTCTCCCCCGCGAGCACGCCGCCGTAGCGCCCGACGGGCGTCCGCACCGCTGAGAGAACGACCGCGCGGTTCACGCGGCAGCCGGCCGTGGGCGGCGCACGAGCTCGCCACTGCAGTTCGGGCAGACGTGCGCGAGCTCACCCGCGCAGACGGGACACCATGTGCACTCGTACGTGCAGATGTACGCCTCGTCCCCGGGAGCAAGCGCGGTGTTGCACCGCTCACAGGAGCCGCGCATCTCGAGAGCCATGCGGCGAACGCTAACGATCGAGCTCGATCTTGAGACGAGCCCTCGACGCGGAGTCGGTCAAGAGTTCCACTTTTGTGACAAACACACCCTTGACAGCGAAAGGAGTCCGACACCGATCGGTGTCAAGGAATGTGACGCTTACGAGACGAATTCGACGCGGACTTGGTGCTCGAAGGCGCCGATCTCCTCGCCGCGGCGCAGGAGCTCGCGCACCGCGCGCCGACCCTCTTCGCCGTAGTCCTCGGTCAGCTCGTTGACGTACATGCCGACGAACCTGTCAGCGAGCTCGTCGTCGAGCCCGCGCCCGAACTGAAGTGCGTACTCGAGCGCCGGCTCGCGGTTGTCGAGGCCCGCCCGGATCGACTCGGCCAGCACGTCGGAGAGCTCGCGCAGCGTGTCGGGCCCAAGATCGCGCCGGGCCACGTTCGCGCCGAGCGGCAGCGGCAGGCCCGTCTCCTCGAGCCACCACTCGCCGAGGTCGACGACCTTGTGCAGGCCGGCCGCGCCATAGGTCAGCTGCCCCTCGTGAATCAGTAGGCCCGCATCTGCCTTGCCCGAGATGACCTCGTCCATGATCTCGTCGAAGGGCACCTCGCGGTATGCGTAGTCGCCGAGCCGCAGCTTCAGCGTGAGGAACGCCGTCGTCATGCGCCCCGGCACGGCGATCTCGATACGCCGCAGGTCGTCGTCGCTCAGCTCCTCGCGCGCCACCACGATCGGCCCGTACCCGGAGCCCATGCTCGCCCCGTGCGGGAGCAGCACGTAGCGGTCCTGCACGTGCGGGTACGCGTGGAGCGAGATGGCAGTCACCTCGAGCCGGCCCTCGAGCGCCCACTCGTTCAGCGTCTGGATGTCCTTGAGCACGTGCTCGAACTCGAACCCGCGCGGGTCGACCTCGCCTTTCGCGAGGCCCCAGAACATGAACGCGTCGTCGGGGTCGGGACTGTGTCCGAGGCGGATCAACAAAGCCGCGCGAGCCTACCTGCCGAAGAACCAGCGCTCGAGCGGTCCCAGCAACTCCTTGCGCGTGAACGGCCTGACGTGCTCGGGCCGGCCGTCGTCCTCGGACACGCGAGCGTCGTCGTCGAGGATCCCGTTCGCCTCGTCGAGCACGTCCTCGAGCTCGTGGCCCTCGAACACGTAGTCGTCCGGGCGAGGCTCGTCGCTCGGCCGGTGCTGCGGGTTGACCGCGCGCCCGACGGCCCACATGCCGCCTTCCTTGCGCTCGATCCAGACGACGATGCGCTCCTCCGTCCCGGACTCGTCGAACCCGTGCAACTCGCGCTCGGCGAACCGCGAGGCGGTCGACAGCTTGCGCATAGGGCCAGGATACAATCGCCCTCGATGGCGCGACTCGCGGAGTTCTTCAAGAGTCCTTTCTCGTTTCTCTTCACCCGCTCGAGTCAGGAGGACCGGGTCGCCGCGTACGTGATCCGAGAGCACGAGCGTGGGCGCGCGCTGGCGGAGATCCTCGACGACCCGTACGTTCGGAACCGCTGCACGCCGCAGGAGACCGAGCGGCTCCTCGACCGCCCGGAGCTGATTCGCGCGCTCGGCGACGACGTCGTCAGCGGCGTGCGAGCCGAGAGAACCTAGACCCGCTTCCCGACCTTCTTCTTCGCCGCCAGCTCGATCGCACGCGCCCCGATTGCGACGTCCCACGCGGCGAGCCCGTTCGACTTGAAGAGAACGATGTCGTCCGGCGAGCTGCGGCCCGGGAGCTCTCCCGAGACGACCTCGTGCAGCTCATGCACCTCGAGCCAGTCGAGCACGCCGCGGTCGACGGGCTCGATGAGGTCGCCCGACTCGATCTTCGCCTGCTCCTTCGAGTCGCAGCAGACGAGAACGGCGCGCTCGAGGACGACGTTGTCGAGCTCGCGCGCCTTCGGCCGGTTCGCGCCGGCGGCGCAGACGAGCGCTCCGGGCTTCAACCACTCGCCGCGCAGAACCGGGTCCTCCGAGGTCGTGACCGTGACGACCACGTCCTGCTCGGCCGGGTCGCGGTGGCTCTCGCCGGGCTCGGCGCCGACCTTGTCGCAGAACGCGAGCAGGCTCTTCTCGGTCCGGCAGTACGCGACCACCTGCTCGATCCCGGGCAGCGCCTCGCGGATGCACGCGACCTGGCTCTCCGCCTGCCAGCCGCAGCCGATCACGCCGACGGTGCGTGCGTCCTCGCGGGCCAGGTGCTTTGCCGCGACCCCGCTCGCGGCCCCGGTGCGGAGCTGCCCCATCTTGTCGGCTTCGATCACCGCCGCAACCTCGCCCACGTCCAGGTCGAAGAGCACGACGACGAACTGCGTGCCCGCTGGAAGCGCCGCGTACGACTTGATCCCGGCAAGCCCGAGCTCCTCGTCCACCGCCGACATGACCGCGAGCGCGCCTTCGCCGGCGCGCGTCCGCTGCCGCGGCCGGTTGCGGATCGCACCGCGAGCCTGGCGCTCGAAACAGGCTTCGATCGCCGCGAGCGCGTCGGCCGGCGTGAGCAGCTTCTCGATGTGCGCTTCGGTCAGGTAGAGCGGCAAACCACCGAGTCTACGAGGACTTCGGAATGAAGCTGATCTGCCCACTCGACTCGAGCACGGCCCACCTCACGTCGTCGAGCGAATCGATCTGCTGGATCCTCGCCTCCGCCGCGAGCTCCTCGGCGGTCATGCGCTCCTTCCCGAGGTTTCGCTCGATCACCTTGCCGTCCTCGATCAGGATCAGCGGCTCGGGCTCGAGGACCGGTCGCAGGCGCGGGAAGCGGAACACGAGATACGACGCGGCCAGCGTCAACACCGCGAACATGCCGATCGCGAGGACCAGGCCCGTGACCGACATGTCGTTCTGCGTCACGCCTTGCTGGACGAGGTCGCCGATCACGATCAGCAGGATCAGGTCGAACGGCTGCATCGAGCTCAGCTCCCGGCGCCCGATCAGTCGCGTCAGGACGAGGACGAAGCAGAACGCGATGAATGCTCTGGCGACGATGTCCATCAGGGAAAGATCGTCACCGTGCGGTCGATTCGCGTGATCAGCGTCGTGTCGTCGTAGAGCGCGACGTCCTGGGAGCGGCGGCCGACGTTGGTCGGGTTGACCTGGAACTGCATCCACGCGACGAGCTTCTGGCCAGCCGGGATGTGGCCGAATTCGAGCGCGAGCTTTCCGTCGCGGCTCGACTCGCCGATCGGCGACGGCTCGATCGTGTTGATCTGCAGCTGCTCGGTCCAACCTCCGTCGAGTACCAGGACGGCCTTGGAGATGTCCTGTTGCGCGTCGATCGTGAACCGAGCCTCGTAGAGGAGCCCTCCGCGCAAGGCCGTCGGCGCGAAGACGTGCAGGTTGGCTGCAGGCGCCGAGGCGAACGAGTCCTTCGGCCGCTGTCCGAAGAAGTTCAGTGCCGCCACGACGATGACGAGGATGAGCGCGCCGAAGAAGAGTCGGCGCATGACCAGCTCGAGCCGCTCCGTGCGATCGCGGTTTGCCTCGACGCTCAAGTACTGCGGCGGTTCGGCCACGCGTCGTCTTTCGCCGGTTCACCGCCAGTTCCCTCCGGTCCGGAGATAATGCCGACATGCGTCTGGAGCTCGGCAGCCCGGTGAGCTGCACGGACGGCCCCCTGGGTGAACTGGCGGACATCGTCATCGACCCGACGAAGAGGCGGGTCACGCACCTCGTCGTCGCTCCCCACGACGACCACGGCAAGGCGAAGCTCGTGCCTGTCGAGCTGGCGAGCACCGAGGGCGACTCGCCCGCAATCGACCTCCGCTGCTCGCTGGAGGAGGCGGGCCGGCTCGACCCGGTCGAGGAGTACGCCTACCTCCGGCTCGGCGATTCGCCGGAGCTGGAACCGGGCTGGGAGATCGGCGTCGAGAGCGTCCTGGCGCAGCCCTACTACGGATCCGCTGCCGGAGTCGGTTACGAGACGATCGGTGCCGAGTACGACCCCCATGTCTCGATGACCTACGACCGCATCCCGAAGGGAGAAGTCGAGATCCGCCGCGCGAGCGAGGTCACGTCAGCGGATGGCCATGGGCTCGGCAAGGTGGACGGGTTCGTGGTCGACGCCGACGATGCGATCACCCACTTCGTCCTCGAGCGCGGCCATCTCTGGGGCAAGCGGGAGGTGACGATCCCGATCGGCGCGGTCGCGAGCGTCCACACCGACGCCGTGACGCTCACGCTGACGAAGGACGAGGTCGGCGAGCTCCCGTCCGTGCCCGTCCATCGGCACGGTTAACCGCTCGAAATCGCGCCGCTAGACTAGGGCTCCCTGCGCCCGTAGCTCAGGGGATAGAGCGCTGCCCTGCGGAGGCAGAGGTCGCATGTTCGAATCATGCCGGGCGCATCGGCTCAACCGTGCGGGTTTCTGGCGACCCCGGCCTGGGCGCCGTCGAGTTGCGCCCCCTAGTGATGTGTCATGAGCCACCCCGCTGCCGAGCATGCCGAGTCGGCTTACCCGATTAGGAACGGCGGCAGGGAAACGTGCCGGGCACAAGCCGAGTTGAGCCGTGTCGCACTGCCGCTGGCGATGAAGCTGGCGACGAGTCGCTGGATGCAGGGGTATTCGATCGTGCCATGGCCCGCGCCCACGATCACGATCAGACGTCCATGCGGAAAGAGGGTGCGCCAGCCCCGGAGATTCGCGACGGGGTCGAGTGGGTCGGCACTGCCCGCTAGCAGCAGCGTCGGCACGCGCACGACGCGGAGGCTGCCGGCGGCGGGCGGCACGAACCCCTTGGGGACGACCCGGCAGGCCCGGCGGAAGAGCCGAGCGCGAGCGAGCGCGGCTCGCGCGAAGTAGCTTCCGGTCTCAACGCGCGCCGTCGTCGCTGGGTCGAAGGCCGCCCACGGCTCGGAGCAGAGGATCACCCAGTACGAGATGAGCCGGGCGCGGGAGTCGAGGTTCAATCCGGTGGGGCCGTTCGCCGAGGCGAGCGTCGTGTAGTCGCCGTGCACCGCCGCATTGATGGCCGACGGGATGATCGCGGCATTCTCGGCCGTTTCGGAGAACGTATGCACCGCCCAGGCGATGTCGTTCGATCGAAGCAGAACCTTCCCGGTGCCAGACGTGACGGGACGAGGTGGGCGGGCGAGCAATTCGTTCAGCTGTCGCCTCGGATGAGGGTATGCACGAGCGCAGGTGCGCACAGCGGCGCAGCGGGCGAGCTGTGCGTCGAGCGCGCGTTCTGCGTTGCGGGCGGAGACCTCGTAGATCCGAACGGCGGGAAGGGAGCCACTGTCGAGAACGACGCTCCGCAGGGACCTCGGATACTGGCGCAGGTACGCCTGCGCGAGCGTCGCGCCGTACGAGCTGCCGTAGAGATCAATCTTGCCGTACCCGAGCGCGCGCCGGACCGTCTCCAGGTCGTCAGCCGCGACACTCGTCGTATACACCCGCGGATCGGTGTCGAGCTGGGCGAAACACGATCGCAGGTAGTCGGTCACGGCCCCCGCGTCAGCTGCCTGCACGTGCCGATCGGGGCAGGCGAGACGGCTCGATCCGCCTGTACCGCGCTGATCGACCATGACGAGATCGCGCGTTCGGCCCACCTGCGCGAAGAAGGCGTTCACGGATACCGCGGAGGCGGTCGCCGGCACACCGGGACCGCCTTCGAGATAGAACAGCGCACCGGCCGGCGGCTGCGCCGTTGCCGGCAACACCGTGACTCGCAGGGCGATTGTCCGCCCTTGCGGCTTGCTTGGATCAGACGCGACGCGCACGTGGCCGCACCAACCGTCGACGTAGCCGCCGTAGGTGCAGGAGACAAATTGCGGAGAGCCGCTCGGCGGTCGCCACCGCTTCGAGCTCGTGGAAAGCCAGAGGACAACGCCGACCGCGGCAACCGCTGAGACCGCGACCAGCAACCACATCCAACGCGGCAGACCGCGGCGGGGCGGCCGGCGATACTGACCCCAATCGCGTACGAGCGGACTATCGGAGCCGACACTCATAACGGGCCCTCAGCCAGGAGCATCGCACTGCGCCGGCTGCTTCGAAACCGCTTGCCGTAAGGGCGCTCGCTTCATTGGAGCTCGGTTTTGCCTCCTCGTTAGTGTCCACAAGTTGAACGGCGCCGGCTCAACAATCCTCGAAACGGTCGCGACGGTGGCCGTACGGGACGCGATCGGAATACTGGTGGACGCCGGTGCCACGTGGTGGGACGAACGGCAGGTCCAGGGCAGCCACCTGTACCGGGAGACTCCCGTCCTACGGCGTATCGACCAGGGACCGCCTGCCGCGGCCTAGTACTTCGAGGTCGTCGTCGTGGACGACGACGACGACGAAGACGTGCCGGACGTCATGAGAGCGCCGACCATGCCCTGGCTCTGGTGGAAGGTGCAGACGAACTTCAGCGCACCGCTCTGCGGGAACGTGACCTCGGTCTCGGTCTCGTCTCCCGGCTGAATCTCCTTGTTGATGCTCTGCTCGGCGATCGTGAACGTGTGCGTCGTCTTGCCTTCGTTCTTGAGCTCGAGCTCTATCTTCTGGCCAGGCGTGCCTTTGAGGATCGTCGGGTCGAAGTAGTAGTCGTCCAGTTCAATCTCGACCTTGCCGGTCGCGTTGGCGACGTCCTTGATGCCGTGGCTCTCGAGCTGCGTCCCGCCAATGGTCGTCGAGGTCGTGGACTCGCTCCCGTCGCTGCCGCTGCTCTTGCTGCTCCCTCCGCAGCCTGCGGCCACGAAGACGAGGGACAGCGTTCCGATGACGACCACTCCCTGGAATCGCTTCATCGCGGGGTTCTACGCAGGAAGAGTCCGAGCGGTTTTCCCGCTGGCGCCGATGGTGAGCTCGGCGTCGCCGGGAACCTCGACTCGGACGTAGCCGAGCGCGCGGTCGGCGACGGCGCTCGTGATGCGACCCACGACCTTGTCGCCGTGCCGAATCTCGTCGCCCGGTTCAGCGCCCTCGACTTCGAGCGGCCGCAGGCCCCGGTTGACCTTGCCGCGGTGGTGCAGGCGCGCGATCGGCTCCTGGCCCGGGTAGCAGCCCTTCGTGAACGAGACGTGCGTCTCGTCGAGCCCCGCCTCGGCGGGAAGGATCGTGTCGTCGAGCTCCTTGCCCCAGGCCGGGGCCGCGGACTCGATCCGGATTCGCTCCACCTCGTCGGCTGAGAGGGTCGGCGTGACGTCCGAATCCAGGAGCTCCGAGCCCGGCTCGCCGAGCTCCTCGTTCGGGATGCCGCTGTCCTCGCCGAAGACGATCACGGACGAGTGCTCCTCCGGCTCGATCTCGACTATCGCCGCGAACCGCGCGCGAAGCAGCGTCGCCGTAACTACCTCACCGAGCCCGGGCTCGGTCAACAGCAGGAAGTCGTCATCGAGACGGCGCACGACCACGAGCGGCGCAATGAGCCGCGCCTTGGGCGTGAGCAGCATCGCGCGACACGGCGCCTCGGTCACGTCGTTCGAGAGCATGCGCTGGAGGAAGTCCTCAGCATCGGGCCCCGCCACCCGGACGTAGTCGCGCGGTCGAGCCGCAACTCTGCGCGTCGCCGTCGTCATGGTCACTAGTGTAGGAATCGTGTTCCGGTCGAAAGCAGAGCAGAAGGTCGCCGACGCCGGGTACGACCCCGCGCGGCTGCCGCCCGGGCAGTACCTGACCGAGAAGTGGCCCGTGCTCCACGCCGGCGACGTGCCCGAGACCGACCTCGCGACCTGGGACTTCAGGCTCTTCGGCGAGGTCGAGAACGAGATCGCACTCACGTGGGACGAGCTCCAGGCGCTGCCTGCGACCGAGATCACGACCGACATCCACTGCGTCACGCGCTGGAGCCGCTTCGACACGAGCTTCCGCGGTGTGAGCTGGGCGACCCTGGCCGAGCTGGTCAAGCCGAAGCCCAGCGGCCGCTTCGTCGTCGCGCACGCGGAGCAGGGCTTCACGGCGAACGTCCCGATCGCGGCGCTCGAGGACGAGCACTCGCTAATCGCGTACGAGGCCGATGGCGAGCCACTCACGCCCGAGCACGGGTGGCCGCTCAGGCTCGTCATCCCGAGCCGCTACTTCTGGAAGAGCGCCAAGTGGCTGCGGGGCCTCGAGCTGGTGCCGTCGGACCAGCCCGGCTTCTGGGAGCGCTACGGGTACCACAACGACGCCGACTACTGGCGAGAAGAACGGTACGAGTTCTAGCCGTGCTTGATCACGTACGACTTGTTGAGGTCGAGCGCGATCGCGAGCAGTAGCAGGCCGGCCCACCAGTTGACCGGGTCGAACGTGAGCGGCTCCTTGTCGCCGATCAGGTTGGCGACGAACCAGATGAGAAACCAGAGCAGAGTCATGCGCGAAGCATCCCAGGAACACCCGATCGGGGGATGGGTGGCGGTTCGGTAGGGCCGATACCGCATGTACCCACCTCCCCCATCCTTATGCGGATCTACGTCCGAACCGCATTTGAGAACAAAAGGCCGGCTTTGAGCCGGCCTTTTTGTTTGGGCTTCGCTTCGCTCGCCCTCACGTGGGAACCCCTGGTTCCCCCGTGGGCCCCCTCCTTGCGGACGGAGGCGATGGGCGCGCGTTTCAGGAGCCGCCCTGGCTGATCGCGCTTCAAGCGGTTCTTGTGTTTCTGTGCCTCCCGCCGGGCTAAGCCCGGCTCCGGCGGCGGATCGTCGTTATCTCCGAAAGGCGTCTAGCGCCAGTTCACGCTGACGACGTCGATGGGCTCTTCGAAGCCTTTGAAGCTCTCTGAGCGCGGACTGCACGGGCGGAAACCCGTGCCCGCGTCTTCGAGCGTTTCCGCGCTGACGAGGATCTCGCCCGCTCCGGCGGCTGCGCCGATCCGCGCCGCTAGATGGACTGCTTCGCCACCGTAGGGATTCGCGGCGCCTTCGGTCTCGAACGCCTCTCCGGTGTGCGCGCCGATCCTGACGTCGGGCGCGACGATCTCTGCGTCGAGCTTCCGCTGGATCGCGACCGCTGCCTCGAGCGCCGCCTTCGGCGAGGCGAACGCCGCGAAGAAACCGTCTCCCGTCTGCTGGACGACCTCACCGCCGCAATCGGTGATCTGCTCCGCGAGCAGCTCGTCGTGACGGGCGAGCAGCTTCTTCCACTTCTCGTTGCCGAGCGTCTCGAGCAGCCGCGTCGAGCCGACGATGTCCGTGAAGAGGAACGTGCGTCGCGCCTGCTGACGGCCAAGGAGCTCGGCGGTGCGCTCAGCATCGGCCCTCGCACCGATGCGCTCGAAGGTGGCGTGAGCGGCATCGAGGTCGGCGATCGCAGCGTGCTCGTCGCCGCTCCGGCGGAACGCGAGGCCGAGCAGGACGCGCGCCTGCGCGGTCTCGTACGGAGCGCCGACCTCACGCCACTGGTTGCGGGCATGGCGCAAACGGCGGATCGCCTCCTCCGTGTCGCCCTCCGCGAGTGCGATCCGACCTGCGGCGACGTGGACCGCCGCGTCGAAGGCCGGAGCGCGGCGGCTCCCGAACTTGTACGAGTCGACGAGCTGCTCGAGCTCCGCGATCGCCGTCCGCGCCGTCTTCAGGTCGCGGGCCGCCACAGCAATCTCGACCTGTGCCGGGAGCCGACGGATCCGCGAGAGGGGCTCGTCGACGTCCGCGAGCGTGCGCGTGATGCCTGCGACCGCCGCGTCGAGCTTCCCCTCCGCGAGTTTGAGCAGGGCGAGCCCGGGTTGCGGGTCCGCGCCGAGCTCATTCGCCCGCGCGTACGCTTCCTCGGCGGCTGCGAAGTCGCCGAGCCGGCGGCGGATCTCGCCGATCTCGTAGTGCCCGCTCGCCGTGATGTAGCGCTCGAAATCCTGCAGTTCGTCGCACGCAGCGGTCGCGACCTTTTCGGCGGCTTCCAGATCGCCCCGGAGCCGCATGATCTCCGCCCGGTGGACGCGACACGCGCCCGGAAAGCCGGTCACGTCGAGCCGGTCGCACCAGCGGTTCGCCGCCTCGGTCCACTCCGCGGCGCGCCGGACGTCGCCGACGTCCTGGCATGCGCTGATCGTCATGCAGTAGACGAGCGTCGTCGAGTACGGCGCGAGCTCGCCGCTGACGGCGGCCGCAGTGCCCTCGTCGATCAGCTCGAGCCCGCGCTCGATCTCGCCCATCTTCATGAGCGCACGGCCCTTGGCGACGAGCGCGAGCATCTGCGTGTCCCGGTCACCGAAGCGCCGCGCGAGCTCGTAGGCGCGGTCGAGGTTCTCGACCGCCTTCGGGTAGTTCCCCTCCGCGAACATGGCCTGGGTCGCCTGGGTGAGCGCGATCCGTCCGTGGACCGCCGACTCTTCCTCGCCCTCGAGCTGGCGCTCCGCGGTGCCGAACCAGCCCTGCGCGACGGCGAACGCCCCGCGGTTGGCCTCGTCCCATGCCAGCGTGAGCGCAACCTGCGCGGCGGCGATCTTCTGGCCCTCGCCCGCGTAGGCGACGTACGCGCGCTCCCGCAACCGGACCGCCTCGCTGAGCTTCCCGCTCCACCAGGCAGCCTCCCCGTACCACTCGAGGTCCTTCGGGCTCAGGCTCGCGGGATCGAGGTTCGCGTACCCCTCGAACGCCTCCCGCCAGGACTGGCGCGAAGCAGCGTCCTGCGCCGCGGCCAATGGGTCGGCTGTCTGTGCCACGTCCCCATTGTCCCATCCGCCGAAGTCCTGACTGCGGCGGAGTCAGACTCCGACCGCTGTCAAGGCCTAGGTGTCACGGAATTGGAACACTTCTCGCCAGAGCAGCAACAGCCGCCGCTGGAGGCGGGCTTTGCCCGCCGGGAGGCTCACAAACACAAGAACCGCCCGAAGTGCGAACACCTCGGGCGGCTCCTGAAGCGGTTGTCGCGCGACCCCGCCCGCGAGGAGGGGGCTCGCGGGGGAACCAGGGGTTCCCCAGCGCTACTTACATCATCCCGCCCATGTCCGGCATGCCGGCGCCGGCGCCGGCCGGGGTCTTCTCCGGCGGCTCGGCGACGATCGCCTCCGTGGTCAGGATGTTCTTCGCGATCGAAGCCGCGTTCTGCAGCGCCGAGCGCGTGACCATCGTCGGGTCGATGATCCCGGCCTTGACGAGATCCTCGTACTCACCGGTCTCGACGTTGAGCCCGTGGCCCTTCGTCCCGGTGCGGATCTTGTCGATGACGAGCGAGCCCTCGAGGCCGGCATTGTCGGCCAGCTGACGGATCGGCTCCTCGAGCGCACGCGTCACGATCTGCGCGCCAGTGCGGTCGTCGCCGTCGAGCTCGTCGGCCTTGATCGCCGAGGCCGTGTTCAGGAGCGCGACGCCGCCGCCCGGCACGATGCCCTCCTCGAGGGCGGCCCGTGTGGCCTGCAGCGCGTCCTCGACGCGGTGCTTCTTCTCCTTCATCTCCGTCTCGGTCGCAGCGCCGACCTTGATCACCGCAACGCCGCCGGCGAGCTTCGCCAGCCGCTCCTGCAGCTTCTCGCGGTCGAAGTCGGAGTCCGTGTTCTCGATCT
>Ga0207674_10001670_pt1 | contig 28551 bp, 29 predicted proteins | sample KBSCornC72_FD_184303 | JGI IMG/M metagenome (GOLD analysis project Ga0207674, IMG submission 184303) | Corn rhizosphere microbial communities from Kellogg Biological Station, Michigan, USA - KBS Corn C7-2 (SPAdes) (version 2) | ecosystem: Host-associated > Plants > Roots > Rhizosphere > Soil ...
CGTGGTTAAACCGACGTAGCCTGTTCCAAGAATCGCAACGTTCACAATGTCTCCTATTTTACGACTGGAAGTGCCGTAGGGAGAAGGAATTGCAGACGCCGGTGCGCCTCCCGAAGGCCCTTCTCAACTTCATCGGCTGTAGAGCCCCGAAAGAACAGGAAGCCCAGGTAAGTCGATCCCTCCGGCAGCGGCAGCATTTGCTGGCCTTCCTTAGCCGTGATGACGATATCCTCCACCCCTGGGATCTGGCGGGCCTCCTCCATCCCCGCCACGCCCCGGTAAACGCCAGCATGGGGGATGGGAATCATCATCACTCCGTGGGCTCCAGGGGCGAGGCGGAAATCAGAGACATCTTCGCCCACGGCGTGCCGGAGCAGGAGCCGCTCCAGACTGCCATCCTCGAATCGTAAAACCCGCGCGCACAGCCCGCCGATGGGCCGGGCTGCGACTTCGAGCATCCAGACTCCCGAGTCATTCACTCGCATTTCCACATGCACCGGACCGTCAGTCAGGCCTAAGGCGGTTACCGCAGCTTGTGCCGTCTCCCGAATGTGCCCTTGCACGTCCGAGATCTCACGTGACGGCGTCACATAGATGGTCTCTTCGAAGTAGGGGCCTTCCAGCGGGTCGGGCTTGTCGAAGAGTGCCAGGGTCTGAAGAGTGCCGTTGGTCACCAGACCTTCCAGAGCGAACTCGCGGCCCGGAATATAGTCTTCGACCAAAATATCGCCCGGACGAATACGGGCAATGCGCTCCGCGGCCTGGCGGAATTCTTCTGGGTTGTTCGCGCGGATAACACCTCGGCTGGCCGATGCGTCGAGCGGTTTTAGTACGCACGGATAACGAATATCGGTTGTTGGCGAGGCGCTGGAGCAAATGCGAAATTCCGGAACTCTGAGACCGCCGTCGCGAAAACGTTCGCGCGTCAGAAGCTTGTTGGCAGCGGCGCGCGCTGCTCCTGCGGGGTGAAAGCGCAGCCCGAGCTTTTCTGCGGCTTGGGCCGCCACGGACGCTGGCCGATCTCCCGCTGCGAGAATGCCGTCAAAAGGGCCGCGCGCCGCCAACGACTCGATACCGGGCTCGGGATCCTCGAATCGAACCGGAGCCGCGTCATCGCCCCAGGGATTCTCCAAAATGTGGCAGCGATCGGTCGCCAGGACCAGTTCAATATCCAAGGCACGGGCGGCTTCGGCGAACTCGCGGACCTGATAGCCGGTGGTCGCGGCGAAGAACAAGACCCGCTTCATTTGTCCAACAAGCCCAGGTATTCGTCCGCGGACGGCGTGCGTACACCGATACCGTTCAGTTCCCGCAGCCCCTGATCGTACACGCCAGAAACCGCATCTGCGATCAGGGCCACTCGAAAATCGCGCGCGCTGGCGCTATACACCGTCGCGCGAGGACAATTCGGAAAGTTACAACCGACCACCACGATCGTATTGACCCCAAGGCTCCGCAGGTGGGATTCCAGAGGCGTTCCGTAAAATGCATCCCAACGCGGTTTGTACATTGCCCATTCATTGTCCGCAAGCACCTGTAACTGATTCGCCAACAGGAGCCTTGCGTCGATGCGGGTATCGTAACCGGGCTTCAAGGGCTCAACCAGTTCCGCGCCCGCGCTATGCGGAAGAACCACCGCCGTGCCGTTTTCAATGGCCGTGCGGCGGCAAAGATCGGCGTTCGATCCATCCGGCGAATACAACCGGAGCACATGGATAATCGGCAGACACTGACGCCGGTAAGCGTCCAACATGCGGCGCATCACCGGCAAACGATCATTGGTCCCTGCGACCTCAGCCACGGCGCCCGGCGCGGTAAAATCCTGCTGGACGTCGATCGTCAGAAGGACGGATCGCTCGGGTATTGGAATCGTGTAGTCGGTCGACATGAAGATGCCACTAGACTTGCGGCGCAGGCTCCGCGCAGCAATACCAAGGCTCGTCGAGATGCGGCACGGGGAGCTGCTGCGGCAGGTCGGGCGGGGGAGAGCGCATGACCAGCTCCCAGATTTCGCCGAAGATCTCCGCGCGCGATTTGTTCTGATCCTGGCGTCGGCTCACCGTCAAAAATAGACAGGACGCCAACGCGTCCATCTCCGGGTTGGGATGTTTCCAGGGATACACCAAGCCTTTTTCATCGAACTCGCCGATCATGGCCAGCAGGTCCGGCAACTCCAGCAGGCGCGAGTTTTGCGTCACCAGCAGCCGCAAGGCGAGCTGTACGGGCGCAGTGCTCTCCACCAGTTCCAATTCCGCCAGCGCACTCAACAGCTCTCCGTAGCTTTCGAGAGTCGTCCACGGCGTAAACGCGATGAAGGTTGGCTGAAGCGCCAGGCCGGCATCCTGCATCCATCCAGCGACCTCGAAGAAATCCTGCCGCGTGTGACCCTTTTCCAATTTGGCCAGGACGGAATCATCTACCGATTCGACTGCGCTGGTGACAAACAGGCAGCCCGTCTCTTTGAGCCTCGGCAGTAAATCGCGATGCTGTTTAAGATGCTCGATCTTGATCGTGGCGTCGTAGCTGACCTCGGGGAATTCGGCGTGAAAGGTTTCCACGATCCGGATGGCGTGAGTGGGACCGTTGAAGAAATCGGGATCGCCAAATGTGATGTGGCGCGCGCCGGCGGCCACCTGTTGGCGTATATCTGCCAGAACCACGTCGCGCTGCACCACACGAAATTGTCCTTGATAAACCGGGACCACAGGACAGTGCCGGCACAAATGCTTGCAGCCGCGGCTGGCCTCGGTGTATCCGGCGGCTAACTTCGCGCCATTTCGCCGTAGGTGTGAGTACGCAGACAGATCGGGTAAGTCGCTGCGGTCGGGAGTCAGGAACGTGAGTCGCGGCACGTTTCTAGCAGTTTGCACTGCGAGGCGGTCTCCGTTCGCCAATTGCAACAGCGCAGGCTCAAATTCCGCGCCGATGGTTGCCTCCACGCCGAGCCCGCACAACAACTCGCGATTCAGGGGAGCATATAGGCCGTAGCAGGCCAAACGCGTGCGCGGATTTAGCTGCTTCACGCGCTCGATCACGGGGATCGCCAGCCGCGTGGCCGTGTGCATGGGCAGATAAAAAGCCACCAGATCCGCGGCTACAATCGCTGCTTCGTCCAGTGTTGCGACGGCCAAGTCCACACAAACGACGTCATGCCCGCCCCGGACCAGCCAGGCTTTGGGCGAGCTCAGGCCGAAGGGCTGATGCCCGAGCTCATAGGTGGAGACTAAAACAACCCGCACTACTACTTCTTTTTGGGAGCGGCAGCCTGCTTGGCGATGATCGCGTCCTTTATTTTGTCGTAGGTGGCCTGCGGAATAATTTTCTTCGAGACCAACTGGTCCTTGCGATCATAAGGGCGGCCGGCGACGATCTTCTGCGAATACGCATCGCCGATGCCGGGCAGCGCCTTCAACTGGTCCGCCGAGGCTGAGTTAATATCCAGCAGATCGCCGGCTTTCTTAGCCGTATCCGCCGTTGTTACGGTTGCTTTCTTAGGAGCCGGCTTGGGAGCGTCTTTGGTCTGAGCAAACGCCATCCCTGCGAAGAGCGCGCATGCCAAAACGGGGGCGAACAACCGCCGATATAAGGAGGTATTCATGAATCTAGTGTAACCCCGCTAAACTCTAACTATTAGCCTGACAGAACCGATGCAGCCGCGCCCGGGTTTGGCCCGATCCCTTGTGGGCGGGATCCTTCCGACTTTGCGCTATTGGACCCAAACCGAGGTCCACGCGTTTGCCTTTTCCGTCGCTGCCAACGTTCTGCTGGGATTCTTCCCGTTTCTGATCGTCAGCGTATCGCTCTCGCGGTTGTTTTTCAGCGGACAAACCACGGTTGCGGCTATCGATTTTGCGCTGCGGGATTACTTCCCCGACGCGCTGGGCGAATTCCTGAGCAAGAATCTTCCGCAGCGTCCAGTAACCGACTGGGTCGCGCTAGGGCTGCTGCTGTTTTCATCCAATGGTATTTTTGTCCCGCTGGAAGTGGCCCTCAACAAGGTCTGGGGCATCCAGAAGAACCGCAGTTATCTTCACAATCAGGTGGTGAGCCTGCTGCTGATTTTTTCGTGCGGTACCCTGGCGCTTCTCTCGCTCGGGATCACGGAGCTGCGCGTGGGATCCTCCAGCGGTTTGCGGATTGAACAGTGGAGTTCGATCCTGTTCTTCAAGCTGGCGGCCGTGCCGCTCACGTCGCTGATCCTGTTCCTGATCTATCGTTATCTTCCCAATGGGCGTCCACCGCTCCCGCGCATCATCGCCGCGGCCATCGGTGTAGGGCTGCTGCTTGAGGGGTTGAAGTATCTGAACATTTTGATCTGGCCCTGGCTCGACGCGCGCATCCAGAGGGAATACGGCGTGTTTCGATATTCGGCAACAATCTTGTTCCTGAGCTTCCTCGCTTCGATGCTAGTGCTGGCAGGCGCCGAGTGGGCGGGGCGAGGACATCAACTGACAACCGGGGAAAAGGACTGAGATGCTGGCCGTCATCACAGGAGCTTCCAGCGGGCTAGGCGCGACGTTTGCCCGCAAGCTCGCTGCCCGCGGCTACGACCTTTTGCTGATCGCTCGCCGCGAAGACCGCTTGCAGTCGATCGCCTACGAGATCAGCCAGCAGTACCACGTCCGCGCAGAAATCCTCGCCGCGGATCTCACGGATGACGACGCGCTGGCCGTAGTTGCGACGCGAATCCGCGAATCTGCGGATCTCGGACTCCTGGTCAACAATGCCGGATTCGGAATGCTCGGCAATTTTATCGACTCCGATCCTCACGCCCAGGAACAAATGCACCGGCTGCACATCCTCGCAACGATGCGGTTGTCACAAGCGGCGCTTGCGAATCTGGTCCCGCGCGCCGCGCAAGGAACAGGTGTCATCAACGTTTCCTCGGTGGCGGCTTATGTCGTACCGCCGCAAGGTGTCAGTTACAACGCCACCAAAACCTGGATGAATCGATTCACGGAGGCTCTGGCTTTTGAGCTGCGAACCATACCGTCTCCTGTGACCGTTCAGGCGCTTTGCCCGGGGTACACGCTTACGGAGTTCCACGACGTGGTTCGCATGGACCGCTCCCGGATTCCGGCATCGCTGTGGATGACGGCAGACTTCGTGGTGGAGGAGAGCCTGCGCGGTTTTGATGACCGCAAGCTGTTCGTGATCCCCGGGTGGCGCTACAAGCTGCTGGTGTGGGCGTTGAAAATTCTGCCCGATGCACTTATCCGGAGCGCTTCGATTCGCACTGCGCAGCGTTACAGGCAACCTAAGAGGTAACTTTTGGCTTCAGGATGCCTCGCCGCTCCAGCCAGGCGCGTCCTCGCAGAACGTAAGGCTGAAATCGCCGAATGATAGCGTGGTCCGTGCCCAGCACGGCGATACCTGCTGCGAAAAAGACAAATCCGGGCATGATCGGCAACAAGCTGCCAATCACCCCTAGAATCAGCAGGACAACACCGACAATTGTGCGGATACCGTAACTCATGCGAGGCTTCTCACTAGTAAGTACTCCCAGCGTAGCGGGTCTGTTCCATCGCAGGGCGTAAAATGGAGGTATGGCGTTGCTGAGCGATCGGGCTGGAAAAACCTCCCGCATGGTGGTGCTGCCGGCTTCGCTGGAAGACCCTACGAAATCGCCACCGGGGCTGTATCGCCTGGGACTGCTGCTCGCCTGCGGATCCATCCTGGCTTTCTTTGTGGCGCTGGTGGTGGCTTTCTACTGGCGTTCGCGCACCCCGCCGTTCTGGGTCCCAGTCGCACTGCCCCACACGCTGTGGCTTTCGACCGTTATTATTTTGGTCAGCAGCGTTACGTTCGAGGCGGCTCGACGGGCGTACCGCCGTGGATCGCATCCCGCGGCAGCGCGGCTTTTGGTTGTGACCGCCTGCTTAGGCGCAGGATTTTTGGCCTCGCAGCTTTCAGCCTGGCTTAATCTGGTGCACCGCGGCTACTATCTGGCCCAGAATCCGTACAGCTCATTTTTCTACATGTTCACTGGACTCCACGCCGCCCACCTGATCGGAGGCCTGATCGCATTGTTCGTCGTCGTGCTGGGCCGCTCCACGCGCCGCGAATCCGTCGATGCAGTGGCCTTCTACTGGCACTTCCTGGGCGCGCTGTGGATGGCTCTGTTCGTAATTCTCCTGATATCCTGACTTCCGAATGCCGATTGACCCTTCTGCTCAAGTGGCGCCCACAGCTCGTGTGCATCCTGGGGCGGTGATTTGCCCGGGGGTCGTAATCGGTGACTTCGTCATTGTCGAAGAGGACGTAGTGGTCGGTCCAGGCACGCGCCTCGAGCCGTATGTCTACGTCAAGCGCTGGACCACCTTGGGCGAACGCAACCAGATTTCCGCCGGCAGCGTGCTCGGCACCGATCCGCTGGACAAAGGTTTTACCGGCGCACGCAGCTATCTCAAGATCGGGAACGGCAACATCATTCGCGAACACTATACGATCTCCCGCGGTACCGCCCCAGAATCGGAAACCGTCATCGGCGACGAGAACTACATCATGACGTCGGGCCACATTGCGCACAATTGCCGGATTGGGAATCGCACCACTATCGCCAGTTGCGCATTAGTAGCAGGCTATGTGGAAGTGGAGGATCAGGCATTCATCTCGGGCGGCGTCGTGATCCATCAGTTTTCGCGCATCGGGCGACTGGTCATGGTCGGGGGCAACACGCGCGTGAATAGCGATCTTCCGCCGTACTTTCTCTACACCGATTTCAACGTGGCGGCGCACGGTCTGAATCTAGTGGGGCTGAAGCGCGCCGGACTCACCGCAGACGACATTAGAGCTCTCAAGGCCGCGTACCGGCTACTGTACCGATCGGGATTGAAGCTTGAGGACGCACTTCAGCGCATAGAAGCCGAGACTCCAACTGAACACACGCGGCACTTGGCGTCGTTCATCCGGGCAAGCAAACGCGGTATCTGTCGGGAATAAACTCAATACCGCACGCCTTCAAGAAACAGCCCCGATGCGGGCGCAGTCCACGCCGCGATATCTAACTTCGGATTCTTCTTCCCACTCAGCAGTTCCCGAAATTGTTCCACCGTCACTTCGCCCCGACCGACTTTCACCAGCGTCCCGGTCAGCCGCCGGACCATTTTCCAGATGAAGTGCGACGCCTCAATGCGGAACACGATCAGGTTATCGTCTACGGATATTTCGGCCGATTCCACCACCACGACCGTCGATTCATCCGGTTTCGAAGGATCGGCTGCGCGGAATGCCACGAAGTCGTGCCTTCCAGCGATCAGCGCCGCGGCCTGCTGCATGCGCTCGACGTCCAGCGGCTCCTTGATCCACCAGACGAAGCGTTTCGATAGCGCTGCCTTGCGCGTCGAGATCTGGTAGAAATACGCTCGCGACTTTGCATCGTGGCGCGCGTGAAAACGCGGGGGCACTTCGGCGACATCTACGATCGCGACACTGGCCGGCAGACTGTCATTCAGGTCGCGCAAAATCTGCGACGCAGTGAATGCTTTCGTCTTTCCGCGGATTTTGAGATGCGCCACCTGGCCCACCGCGTGGACGCCGGCATCGGTGCGTCCCGCGCCCTGAACCTCCACGTCCGTCCGAAACAGATCCTGCACGGCCAGCTTCAGTTCGCCCTGCACGGTGCGGGCGTTGATCTGCTCCTGCCAGCCTGAAAAACGCGAGCCGTCGTATTCAAGAATTAAGCGAAAAGTCTGCATAAGAAATCGTCACTCCGCCAAAACCAGATCCGCCACAAGAGGCAGATGATCGGAGGCCACCATCGATCGCCGGCTGCGATGGAAAAATGCCTTCTCGATTCGAAGGTGATGATCGAAGTAGATGTGATCCAGGTTCAACAGCGGCAGCAAGGCCGGATAGCTACGCATGCTGGTGATATGCGCGCGCAAATCGTTAAACTGAAATTCGGCCACCAGGGTTCTGGTGACCAGGCCATGCACCCACTCGTTGAAATCACCCATCACGATGCGCGGTCCGGAAATATCCAGAGATCGCAGCAGATCCTGGTCGAGCAGGCGAACGGCCTGTTGGCGGCGTTCCCGCACCGCCGTTCCCAAGTGCACATTAAATACGTGCAGGATATGCGAGCCGATGCGGATATCCGTCCGCAGCGCGGCGCGCTGTTCGCGACCGGCCACCGTAACATCGATCGGACGGACCAGCTTGAAGTCCCAGCGGCTCAGCGTGACGTTTCCGTACGCCCCGCCGTGATGCCTGCGTGTTTCTCCCATCGCGCCGACAAAGCCTAACCGGCCGGCCAGATAATCGGCCTGGTGATCCGAGCTTGCAGCACCCTCGCGGCTGACGACCTCCTGCAGAGAAACGATGTCCGCATTTACTTCTTCCAGCACGCGGGCGATGCGTTCCGGGTGGGTGCGCCCGTCCACGCCTCGGCACTTATGAATGTTGTAGGTGGCAATTCGAAATCGATGCATCACATCTGGTCTTCCATGAGCGACGCGAATTGCTCACCGGCGCGCTGCCAGAATCCACGCTTTTTCCAGCGAGCCAGAGTCACTTTCTTGCAACGTTCGAGGTCGGCGAGAAACATTTGGTGCAACTGATCGATCAGCGACCGTTCATGGAAGCACACACTGGTCTCTTCATTCAACGACAAGGAGCGATTATCGAAATTCGCCGTACCCACGGACGCCCAGGCATTATCCACCATCAGGATTTTCTGATGCAGCATGGTCGGAGCAAATTCGACAATCTCCACGCCGGCTGCCAGAAGCTTACCGTACAGTCGCACGCTATTCTGGCGCGCCCACCACGTGTCGTTATGCTTGCCGGCCACCATCAGCTTCACGGCCACGCCGCGCCGGGACGCATTGTGCAGCATGTCGATCATGCGGGCATCGGGAATGAAGTAAGGATTGGCGATATACAGATGACGGCGGGCGCATTGTACCGCGATCAGATGCATGGTGCCCGCGGCCCCCGTTCCTTCAAACGGTGAACTCAGAATCGTCTGCACGCTGACATCACCGGCAGGTTCCGGCAGGGGAAAGAAGTCGTGGCCCGTCAGGATCTCACCAGTGGACTCCAGCCAACTCAAGGCGAAACCACTTTGCTGCTCGAGAGCACCCGGACCTTTCACGCGAATCATCACATCGCGCCACGAACGCGCGTCCTCGGCCCTTCCCAACCAATGATCGGCCAGTCCGGCGCCTCCGGTGAACGCGATGCGGCCATCCACGATCAGAGATTTTCGGTGCGTCCGACGGTTGGCTCGAATGAGTGTGTACCAATGGATCGGGCGATACCAGGCGAGCTGGCATCCGCCCGCCTCCAGAATCTTGACGATCGGCTCCCCTAGAGTGGAAGAGCCTACCGCATCCAACAGCAGCTTCACGGGGATTCCGGTGCGAGCCTTCTCGGCGAACGCTTCGGCGAAGCGCCGGCCGATTTGGCCGTCCCAGAAAATGTACTGTTCCATGGTGATCGAATGTTCAGCTGCTTCGATCGCCTCCAACATAGCAGGATAAAACTCGTCGCCGTTGTTGAAAAGGACGACTGCATTGCCAGGTACCAGTGGCATCCCGGTCATTCCCGCCATGGTGATCGGAAACTCGGGAGACTCCACGTTCAGGTCGGTTTCAAGCGCATAGACAGCCGGATGCGTCTCGGGGGTCGTCTGATAGAAAAAGAACGATGTGATGCCCGCGATGAGAGTCCAAATCCAATGTCCCAGGAGGTGGGCGGCGACTGCGATCGCCATCCATAGCCACCAAGTCCGGATCACACGCCGGATCCAGTCCCAGCGTTCCATGCGTCCCAGCCGCTTGGGTTTCGGACGCCGCGGAGACAGACGATACAGTTGTTCCTTGGGGACGCGCGGCTTCAGCCAGCGTCGCGACTCCTTCGGCTTTTTGGCCGATCCTGAACCCGAAGGTGATATTGATCCCGCGCTGGACAAGCTGACTCCCTGCCTTGCATCCTAGCGGAACAAGCGAGGTTCGCGGCGAAAGAGACCGTAGAGCAGGCCCAAGAGAGCCAGCGCGTGGGCCAGCACGCCGGCCATAGGAATTCCTGCGATCCCCATCCAGCGTGCCAGCAGCAAATCGCCCGTCAGAGTTGCGATGACCGTGATCAGGGCGGCCCGAATCAGGACGCTGGTCTCTGACACGGCAACGGCCAGCCGTCCTGCAACCACGAACAGAATCGCGAAAGGCACTTGCAGAAGAGCCCATTGCTGGACGACCGTGACAACCCGAGTGGCGGAAGCGTCAAACGCGCCGCCTTCGTAGAATGTGCGAACGATAGGACCGGAAAGCCATGCCGTCGCCGCGACGACCGGCAAGGACACCAATACGATCACGGTGAAGTGAACCCGGATGGTGTGTCGTAAGTGGCTCCAATTTTGGGCGGCAGCCAGACGCGAGAATTCCGGCAGAATCGCTGTGGCGATGGCGGTTGCACCCAACGCGGCCAGCACCGAGGCGAGCTTGGTCCCGTATGCCAATGCCGATACCGTCCCGGAGCCGAGCGATCCGGCCACGGCTTGGTCGATGAGCGGAGACAGCGCCGTCAACATCGAACCCGCCAGCAGCGGGATGTACTGGCCGCGGATGGCCGACATTTCCGAGGTCCAGCCGCGCCAGGCCGGCAGGATCGGGATTCCCAAGCGGTGCACGGCCACGCCGAGAATCACGGTCTCCACAAGCACGCCTGCGAGCGTGCCCCAACACAAAACATAAATTCCCCAACGAGCCGTGAAAGCGTACAGTAACGCGATGGTCGCCAGCGGCGTCGTCAACGGAACGGCCGCAACCAGTGCGAACGAATCATGGGCATTTAATACCGATCGCCATACGGCGATGCACGCGCTCATGGGCATCCACAGGATCAAGATCAGAAACAGGCCCATCGTAAAGCTCAATTTGTCGTTCGAAAAACTCGAACCTAACAATGGCAGGATCCACCGGCCTCCAGCGGCCACAAGGATGGTGACTCCGACCATTGCTCCTAGCACCAGCGCCAGGCCCGTGCGGGCGAACATGCGCGACGCAGACTCGCCTTGATCGGCACGTACTCGAATGAATGCGGGGATGAAACTCGCACCGAAGGATCCAGCCACGATATCGGTGAAAAAAGCTGGAAGCAGAAAAGCGATTACGAACGCATCCAGCTGATCGCCCGCGCCAAAATAGCGCGCGGTCACCATGACTTTGGCAGCGCCAGCTAGCTTGGCGGCGGTGGCCAGTGCGCCCACCACAGCAGCATTGGTGAAGACGCGCCGGTGCGATTCGCGGCGTTCGGTGGCCTGAGCGGTCCCCACATCCGCACGGTATCACACCGGCGTGGAACTACCGCCGCTAGGGAAGTTTCGCCATCTCTACGGCGATCTTGTCGCTCGGAACCGGCTTGATGTCCCGACTCTCATGACCACCTTCGGCCAGTTTGACGGCGGTGGCAGTGCCGCTAAAGTTGGCGAGGAAATCCGCGCTGGTGGCTAGTCCGGGCTCCAGCTCTTCCCAGGCGGCCACGTAGTAATCCCCTGGCGCCAGTCCCTGAAACTTATATCCGCCGTTCTGGTCCGTGCTGGCCTGCCTGGCGCCCCCGGTCGGCGTTCCGTCGGGAGTCTTCGGCCACATCGTAACGATCACACCGGCCAGCGCTTCGCCCTTGTCATTCTGAACCGATCCCGCAAGGTCGGCGGATTTTGAGGAGAGCACCAGCTCGAGTGTCCCGCCGGAGCCCGAAGTGGTATCGATCGTCGCGTGGGTCACATCCTGCCCGCCGTAGCGGGCCGATTTCAAATACGTGCCTTGCGGCAGGATCACCGCGGCCAGCAGGTATTTGCTGGTTCCGACGGCGTTGAAGCGGAAAGTGCCGTCATCCTTGACCTGTGCGTTAGGTGTGCTCACGGAGACCCCGCCCGCAGTGTCGTTCAGACTCAACATGAAGCGTGGAGGAAACGGGACGGGAAGATTTCCCGCGGACGCCGCCGCCGGCGCGTTCGGCGCGGGCTTGAGTAGCGCGACGATATCCCCGCCTTCCAGACTCACGGTTCCTGTGATCTCCGGACCAGGGCCCATGGGCAGAATCAGATTATCGATATTCGCATCGGCCACGGTAACTTCGACCCGCCCCGTCACGCTAGCCGCTGGACTGCCGTTCACGCTGGCTCCTTGCAAAACCTGCAGTACGTATGTCCCGGGAAGAATGCTGCGAAACTCGAAGGTCCCATCCGGCCGGAGTTGGTTGATGCCTCCTCCGTTCAGAGCGCCGACGAACCCGCCAGAGCTATCTTCCTTCTTCATGAATGCCACGATCGCCTGCGACGGCACACCGGATGCATCCACTGCCTTGCCGCGAACCGTATACACCTTGGCTTTTCTCAGTCGGATATCGACGCCACGCATTTCGCCGCCGGCAGCCACATCCACCGGCACGCCGCTGGCGGCATCCGTTCCGTTGGGATAAAACGTGGTGATATTACCTTCTTGCCCGGCGGCGGGACGTCCGGGCCGGTCTGGCGCGAGGATGAGGGCGTTACGGCGATCGCTGGCGCTGATATAGTAGCGCCCGGGAGGAAGGTTGCCGGCGCGATATTCGCCCAAATCGTTGGTAGTGGTGCCGCCCGCTTGCTGAAGCTGTCTGCGGCCGCGAGCGAATGCGTAGCGCATGATCTGCACCTGCGCGGTCGCCACTGGATCGCCGTCCTGGTCCAGCACTTTTCCAGCGATCACTCCCTGCGGCGTCATCTTGATGGAAAGATTCTTCATCTCCATTCCGTCGGTGAGGGTGATCTGGGTTCCGGGAGACGTGTTCGATCGGGCGCCGTAGCGCGTGGTGACAAAGCCGGGTTTTTCAGAGATCAGGGTGTAGCGGCCGGCGGGAACATCTTCAAAAATGAATTTACCTTCGTTGTCGGTGGTTTCACTATACGTCGAGGGCGGCTGGCCGGGCTGCAGGGTGGATCCTTGGAGGCGCACCGTGGCTTTGCGAACCGCTTCACCATTTAGGCTGAGAACGATTCCCTCCAGGCGGCTCTTCTTTTGTTCGGAGGCTGGGGCGGGTGTTGCTGGCGGCGTGTTTTGCGCAGCGGCACTGTGCGCGAATGCCAGAAACGCGCTGATGACTAGGGCTAACTGGAATCGGCGCATGCGGATTCCTCCCTAAGTCATGATATTACGAATAAATTCGAAGAATAAGGGAGGGCTAAACGGCTCGCCCGCCGTAGTTACTTTGGTAATAATTCTGATACTCGCCGCTCTTGATGCGAGCCGTCCAGGCGGTATTGGATCGATACCAGTCGATGGTGGCCCGCAGGCCTTCCTCGAAGGGGACGATTGCTTTCCAGCCCGTTTCGCGCATTAATTTTTCGCTCGAGAGCGCGTATCGGCGATCATGCCCGGGACGATCCTTCACCGTCTGCATCAGGCTTTCGGGTTGACCGACGGCGGCCAGAATTTTCCGCACCACGTCGAGATTCGGCAGCGCGCGGCTGCCGCCGATGTTATAGATCTCGCCGAAGCGGCCATGCTCGATCACCGCCAGAATCGCGCGAGCGTGATCGTCTACATACAGCCAGTCGCGAATCTGCTGGCCATCGCCGTAGATCGGCAGAGGCTGGCCCTCCATGGCGTTCGAAATCATCAACGGAATCAATTTTTCAGGAAATTGATAAGGGCCGTAGTTGTTCGACGCGCGAGTCACCGTCACGGGCATTTTGTACGTGACGTAGTACGACAGAGCCAGCATGTCGGCACCCGCCTTCGATGCCGAATAAGGACTGCTGGCGCGCAGCGGATAATTCTCATCGGCATCATGCGGCGGATCGATGCTGCCGTAGACTTCGTCGGTCGAAATCTGCACGTACCGGGGGGTGTTATGCGTGCGGGCCGCCTCCAGCATGGTGAAAGTCCCCCGCAGGTTGGTTTCAAATACAGGCGCTGGAGAAAGAATACTGCGATCCACGTGAGATTCTGCCGCGAAGTTCACGATCACATCGGGCTTCTCTTCAACCACCAGCGCATTCACCAGCGCTGCGTCGCAGATATCGCCGTGGACGAAGCGGTAGTGCGCGTTATCCGCTACAGGCGCCAGATTTTCCAGGTTGCCCGCGTAGGTTAATTTATCGAGATTCACCACAGCATGGCTGTGTTGTTTGTCACCTTTATCGGCGAGCAACAAGCGGATGAACGCACTGCCGATGAATCCAGCGCCTCCGGTAACCAGAAACTTCATCTATTTGTGCTGTAGCTCCCAGTCGTAGGCAATGGATGGCTCGTCATGGGCAATGCGGCCTTCGTCTTTGGGATTGTACAGGCGATTGGTGACGTAAACCAGAACGGCAGGCTGTTCGCCGATGACCTTGTAGCCATGGCCGACGCCCGGCGGAATCAGGATCTGCCAGGGCTTCAGCGCGCCCACGTAAATCGTATTCTTGCGCCCGAAGGTGCGGGATTCCGGCCGCAAATCCACCAGGGTCACCTGAAACATTCCGGCTGCGGGAACCCAGAGGTCAGTCTGATGCAGGTGGAAGTGAAACGCCTTGATAATGCCCGGATAGCTCAGCGCTGTTGAAACCTGGGTGGTCTCCGCGGGAAAGCTTGCGGCCAGGCCCTGGCCCATGCGCGCGACTTCCAGGAAGTAGCCGCGATCGTCCGGCCAAAGGTCGTACGGACGCAGAATTACGCCGTCAATCAGATCCGGGGAATCCGCAGTGCGAATGATTTGTCCGATGCCGGGGTCGCACTTGGGAATTGAAATCCGGATCGTATCTGCGGTGCTGGTGCTCACTCCTTGTTAGGGTAGCGCGAATCGCTACTCCGCGACCAAGTCGATCTGACCCACCCCGCCCTTCACATCAAGGCGGATGGTTACCGGCGCATTCTCATGCAGTGGATTAATCCAGCGGCCGCCGCGTTTCTCTAGACCGCGGACGTTGACCTCGCCGATCCCGCCGACGGCCGTGGCCGAGATCCCTACACTGGCGGGCACATGGACCGTTGCCTGTCCCACGCCCCCGTTGATCTGCACGTCGTAACTGCGCTTTGGATTGCCGCGCAAGTCCACATCCACTTCTCCGGCCCCCAGGTTGAAAGCGACACTGCGCAGATTCAGGCTGCCCAGGTTCAGATGGGCTTCACCCGCACCCATTTTCACCACCAGATCCATCAATACCGAGTCGTTGAACCGAAGATTCCATTTGCTCTCGCCGTGAGGGGCGCTGCTGGCAGAGTTGGAGATCTGAATGTCGCCTCGAACGCCCGTTGAATGGTAGTCCACTTCGGGTTTCCACCCAGGCGAGTTGTAGTCGAAATCGGCTTCCATAAGCTTGGGCGAATTCCCGGTTACGTGCAGTTCGCCGGCTCCCATCTTGAGCTCTACGCGAGTCAGCTCAGATTTATCCAACTCCAAAACTTTGGTTTCATGGACGGGTTCGCCGATGTTAATTCTCTCAGAACAGCCGGCCAAAACAACAATTACGACGGCCAAAACCAGGCGATGTGTCATGGACAGCCCCCTGTCTCTCCCATACGCCCTCCGCGCCTGGAAAGTTCCCAGGAATTCTATCGCAAGGCAGTTGCGTACTGGCTTAGCGTGCGCCGGACGGCCCCGGCGCTGGACGTTGAGCAGCGCTGGTTTCGGCGTGGCCCGAGCGGCGATCGATCCATTCAGCTGCCTGGGAGGCTGTAGAGATTTGGCCGCCTAAAACTGCCATGGCAAGGTCCGTAGACACGATGTTCGAAAAGGGGCGGTCCACCACAACATGATTCTGCTGTCCGGCCAGCTTGAGGATAAATGGGACCAGCGGGCTGGCGCCCTTCGCGGAAATCCTCTCCATGTTCTGAGTCCAGCCGTAACGGCCGCGCCACATGTCCGGACGGAATCCGTGATCCGCTGTAATCAGCAGGTTGGTTCGGTCCCACAACCCGGCAGTCTCAAGCTCCGCACGCAACTCGCCTATTGTCCGATCCACCAGTGCGAGGTTATCCAGATAGTCATTGGTGGAATCCACGTTGAAATCCTTCCGCCAGCGATTGTAGATGGCGTACATGTGAGGAGTAGGAAAATGCAGCATCAGAAAACTTATGCGCGGATCGAGAGCGTCCGTGTAGGCGTGCTCGCGAATCTGGAAGTATTCCTGTTGCTGCTGGCCCTGCAGATAGACATCCTTCAAAATCTCGGATCCTGAAAGGCCATCGAAGCGATAGAGGTCCTTGATGTTTTCGAGCTGCAGGCGGAACAGCATCCCGGTCATCGAAAGGGTGCCTTCTTGAGAGGCGTGTTGTTCCCGCAACAGAGCCCGGCCGGCATGGCTGGTGGCGGTCGCGAAACAATCTACCAGCAGGCTGCCGAAAAGCCGGCAGTAGGGATGGTACCAGCCGACTATCGCGGTATTGAGATTCATTTCTCGAGCGCGACTAAACACGGTGTGTTCGTGCGCCCAATCCAGCCGTTCTGCGGAATCCTCCGGAATCACATCGAGCCTGGAGGCTCCTTTGATTTCGGACTGGCGGTAAGCGCGTCCGGAAATCAGGATGGGCATGGCGAGCCCCGTGAAACCGGCCGTCTGGGTAGCGTGTCGGGCCTCCAGTGACTCGCCGCGGAGCCGGTCCAGTTCCGGCAGATCCAACGACACGGGGCGCTCATTGATGGCGATGCGCTGGTCCATCTCATCGAAAATGATCCAGATGAATCGTTGGCTCTCCGGGGCAACCGTAAGCACCATCGCCGGAGGCTTGGGCTGAAACGCGGAATCCGGTTCGGACGAAAGGCTGCTGCTCATGAAGTCGAGAAAAAGTGCCGGGAACATGAAAGTCATCAGCAACGCGACGTGCCGGGCCGGCCGCACCACGCGAGGGTTGCCCAACATCGCCAGGACCAGCCCGACAAAGAGCAGGGCTTCAATGCTGAGCAGCGCGGCATTGGAAACCAGATCAACATGTTCTGATTGCGCGTTCCAGTAACGGCGAACGGATTCCAGAGGAAAAACCAACGTCATCAGGAAACAGCCATGCGCAAACTTCATCCAGAGGGGGCCGCGCTGGCGAGCCCACTGCAATCCCAGCCAGAACACTAATCCCAACACGAGTCCCGCCAGGAGCGTAGAAATCAACAGCACGGAGCTGGCCGGGCCGGGCCGGAGATAATCCAGACTGGTTTCCTGGAGAATCTCCAGGTCATACCAGCGCCGGACAAAACACAAATTGCCCAGCGAGAAGCAGACCAGGATATCTTTTAGGGTTCCGCGCGTCGCCGGCGATATAGATAAAGCCATCGATGGAGTCCTGTAATCTGCCTGGATCGCACCAGCTCCCAATGGGGCTTGGCCGCGTCCTCAAAACGTTCCTGTGTGAGTTGAGAATAGAGAGCTTCACGCCCGCGGACGATCCGTTGAAACATGGGATCCTGGGGCGCCACAAATTCGATCAAGAGATATTCGCGGGAGATTTCTGCCGCTAGAGCCAGCAAATCCTCCAGTGGAATCCGCTCGGTTACTACGATGTGGTGCATCAACGCGAGCATGAAAACCATGTCGAACGCACCATCCGCGCGATCCAGAAATGACATGCATTCCTGATTGCGCCATCCGGACGCCGGAGTAGGCCGGGTGATATCCACAACCAGCGACTGGACATCCAGACTCTCGGCGCAGGCCCGGCGCCAGATCGAACCGACGACGACGGGATCCGTATCGATGGCGACTACAGCCGCTCCGGTTCGAGCCGCCAGCATACTAAAGTGGCCCTCGTTTGCTCCCGCGTCAAGAACGGTGACGGGACGCGCCAAGTCCAGCGCTTCCTTTACAAATGATTCCTTCTCGTCGAGCTGTTGTGACGAATACAGCGACTTGTGCTCAAGGTATTCGCTCCAGGTGGAATCGACGTGCGCACGCGGTCCCGCGGCACTCAACTGCTTTTTGCAACCGTTTAGCAAGTTGCGCAAGATGTAGGCGGCTTGCTCTTCGGAACCAGCCGGTTTCGGATGATAAAGAGAGGCATCTTCGCGCCGTTTCGCAGCTAGTAACGTAGGCAGCGTGACCGTTTGCAGATAAGGCGAAGCCAGGCGCTGTAAGAATCCCGCCGTGCGGTAAATCATTTCCGGTTCCAGTCCGTCTCGGCGTCCGGATAAAGTCTGCTGGAGCGGCCACCCGAAGTCCCGGTTGGCCAGCAGAGGCAACAAGAACGTCCGCACGAATTGGGCATACGCCATCCAGCTTGCGTCACACGCGCCGCGCCGTTCGAAAGAAAGTACGTCCACGAAAACTGGCCGCGGGCCGCGAAACAACACGTTGTACGGAGTAGCGTCCTTTAACCCGTAGCCTTCGTTCAGAGCCTTGCGAGCAAGATCCAGGGTGAGGATCCCGGCGGCGTGCAGCATTTCTGCGGGCCATTCATACGGATAGCTTGGGAAGGCGACGCGCTCGTGCTCATACAATGCTTCGCCTGGATTCAAACCCGCGAGTGCATCGCTGGAAATTCGCTCCGAAGTAATCAGAGTCCCGGACTCTACCGACTCGTGCGCGATCCGCGTAGCCAGGAAAGTCTCGAACTCAGAGACGAATTCCGGATGAATTACACGAAGAATGCGATCTCTGGAATGAACGACCGAGCCAGCCGGATCGCGAAACGAACTGAGCGTCTTCGCGTCGGGAGTGGCGATCATTGGGATGGTGTCCGCGCTCGGCACTATGGGCGCTTGCGGAAGATGCGGGCCAAAAACTTTCGGAAGTAAAAAACACCGCCGATGCATGCGGCGTACACTGCCTGGTAGAGAAACGCGCCTGTTCCCGGATCGGCGTATCCGAACAGATGAGACGGCGATGCCAGCAAGACAACCATGGCGGCTAGCGCCAGGCTGGCAAGACTTGCAAACGGATTTCGGTACGGCTTCAGCATGATGAACAGGCCCCCGGGTTTCTTCGTTTTGGCTCCTTAGAATGATCGGTCGACAAGCGTTGGCACATTAGAGGAAATACCGTAGGTCATTTCGGGCAAATTAAGAGAGATTAAGTCGTGGTGATCCAAGTACTAAAACTAAAACCTGAACTCTAGATTTATCAGGGCCTTCGCAAGCGCTCATAGGCCGGATGGCCAACCCCTGCCGGTATAATAGGTGCCATGGCGTCGAGCATGACAACCGCCGTTTCCCCCGAGACAATCGCGCGCTACGAGCCAGTGATTGGCCTCGAAGTGCACGTTCAGCTGGCCACGCGAACCAAGATTTTCTGCGGCTGCCCGACCAGTTTCGGAGCGCCGCCGAATACCAATGTCTGCCCGGTATGCCTGGGATTGCCGGGCGCGCTTCCGGTCCTGAGCCGCCACGCTGTGGAACTTGCAATCGAGGCCTCGCTGGCACTGAACTGCCGCGTGAATCCGCGCTCGATCTTCGCCCGCAAGAATTATTTCTATCCGGATTTGCCCAAGGGATACCAGATTTCCCAATACGATCAGCCGCTGGCCGAGCACGGCTGGGTGGATATCGAAGTGGCCGGCACGCACAAGCGAATCGGGATCACACGCGTCCACATGGAAGACGACGCTGGCAAGAGTATCCACGAAGGATTCAAAGATTCTGAACGCTATACCTACGTGGATCTGAATCGCAGCGGCACGCCGCTCATTGAAATTGTGAGCGATCCGGATATCCGCAGCGCCGACGAAGCTCACGCCTATCTGACCGAGATCAAGCAAATTCTGCAATACGTGCAAGTCTCCAGTTGCGACATGGAAAAAGGCCACCTGCGCTGCGACGCCAACGTCAGCGTGCGCCTGAAGGGAGCCGAGAAATTCGGCACCAAGGCTGAGGTCAAGAATCTGAACTCGTTCCGGTTTCTGAAACTCGCTGTAGATCAGGAAATCGAGCGGCAGATCGGAATCATCGAGAGCGGAGGACGCGTGATGCAGGAAACCCGCCTGTTCAATCCGGAAACCGGTGAAACCGTGGGCATGCGCAGCAAGGAGCACGCGCATGACTATCGCTATTTTCCCGAGCCCGACTTGGCGCCCTTGCGGATCAGCGAAGTCTGGATGGCCGATATTCGCAAAGCCATGCCGGAACTTCCCGCGGCGCGCCGCGCGCGCTTTATCCAGTCCTTCGATTTGCGCGAATATGATGCTCAGGTATTGACCGCGACGCGAGCCATGAGCGATTACTTCGAAAAGGTAGCAGCGGCGTCCGGGGATCCGCGGGCGGCAGCTAATTGGGTGATGGGCGATCTGGCCGGTTTGCTCAAGGCCGGGAATAAAGAAATCGAAGAATCGCCAGTGAGCGCGGAAAATCTGGGCCGCCTGGTGGCGTTGATCGGACCGGGAACCATCAGCGGCAAGATGGCCAAAGACATTTTGCCCAAGATGTTCGCGTCAGGCGAATCGCCCGAGACCATCATGGAGCGTGAAGGACTCACGCAGATTAGCGATGAGGGCGCGTTGGTGAAGATCATTGAAGATGTGATGGCCGCCAACCCCAAACAGCTGGAACAGTATCGCAGCGGGAAAACCACCGTCCTCAATTTCTTCCTGGGCCAGGTAATGAAGTCCAGCCGCGGCCAGGCGGATCCGGCATCGGTCACCAGGTTGCTCAAAGAGAAGCTGTAAGGGTCGGGCATGCCCGAACCCTACAAACGTGGGTTGATACTGTAGGGGCGAGGCATGCCTCGCCCATCAAAATCATGATTCGGCTCCGCAATGTAGAAAAGTTTTTCCAGAACGGCGCCACGAAGACGTTCGTGCTGCGCCGTATCGACGTCGATATTCAGGAAGGCGATTTCGTCTCCATCATGGGCCCTTCAGGCGCGGGCAAATCAACGCTGCTGCATCTGATCGGCATGCACGACAGCAACTGGACCGGCGAGTATCATTTTCTGGATTATCCGATCCATGCGATGAAGAAGAAGGATCGCGACGAGCTGTACAAGAAGTATTTCGGATTCGTGTTCCAGAGCTACCATCTGCTGGATTCCCTGACGGTGTACGAGAATCTGGAGATTCCGCTTTCCTATCGCAACATCCGCAAGTCGGAGCGCGACGCAGTCGTATGCGATGTACTGGATCGATTTCAAATGGTGGGGAAGAAGGATCTGTTTCCCAACCAGCTATCGGGCGGACAGCAACAGATGGTGGGCGTCGCGCGCGCCATCATCGCGAATCCCAAGGTGATTCTTGCCGATGAGCCGACCGGCAATCTCCACTCCAGCCAAGCCAAAGAGATTATGGAGATGTTCAAAAAACTCAATGAATCTGGCGTGACCATCATTCAGGTGACGCATTCAGAGAGTAATGCTGCCTACGGGAAACGCGTAATCCAGATCACCGATGGCTGGATTGAGAAAGCCTAGTAGCGCTCCGGTTTACCCACAAAAGCGTCTTTGAAATTCCCGCGTGAGAATCCAGCGGGCGCTTCCCCCGCAGTTGCGTAGCGATACAAGGCCACCGTAAAAATGCCGCGCACCGCACTCATCACAGCGCTCAACAACAGGAAATAAGGAATCGCAACCAGAAATCCGAGCGGGTGCAGCTTGTATCCCACCAGTCCGAGCAGCACTCCGGGGAGTGCCAGTAGCAGCGACGGCAAGCCAAACCCGAAGCCGCTCACGATCTGCTCGCCCCAGGTTTCCCGCAACAAGGCACTGGATCGCCGGATGGATCCGAAGACGCCATCTTCCTCGAAAATCAGCACAGGAACGATAAGATAGGTTGCCATCGCCCATGCGATTCCCAAGAACCCGCTGACGATCTTGCCCAGCCATGACGAGCGTTCTTGAATGGCCTGCAGGATCATGCCGACGGTGCTTGCGATAACCGCCCACATCAGAATGCTGGGAATTTTCCAGCCGGCTCGCGCCATGCCGGCGCCCAGAGTCGGCTCGCCGCCGGCGAATCGGATCTGCGCACACGCGGCCAACGCGCAATTGAAAAAGATAATGACGAAATAGTTTGTGCAATACCAAAGGAATAGCCACGCATAAACCGTCGGATCCACTGTTCGATACGCTTTGTAGTGCTCGAGGACGCCCATATTGAACAGCGGAAGGAAGTAGATGGCGGCGACGGCCAGCGTCGACAGGCCGCTCAGAATTGGGAAGAGAACCAGCTTCTTGTCCTTGCGAAGGACCGCGAAACTCTCGCCAATCATGTCCCAGGAACGGGAAAAAGTGTCCACGGTGGTCAATCGACGGATCCACCCGAAGTCTTTAAATCACTCTGCTATGACAGTGATTCCCAAGGCATTGGCGCGCGAAAGGAGCTCGGTACGATCCAGCAGCAGCGTCCGTCCCGCATCGATTGCCAGTGCGGTCGTTCCTGTCTCTTGCATCACGTCGATGGTCCGTGGTCCCACCACCGGAACATCGAAGAGCAGATGCTGTCTCCGTCGAGATCCTTTGACGAGCCGCAATGGTTTTCCTTCCACGAGTGAAGCCGCGCGACGCAGCATAGCGTCTGTTCCCTCCATAGCCTCGACGGCGACACACGCACGCTCGGCGATGGCCACGCTTTGTCCGACGTCGTGATCGGAAAGGGCCGACGCAATGCGCCGCCCGTAGGAGATATCACGTTCCTCATCGGAGGACGGCTTGCGTCGCGTCAGGACCCCTTCGGCGGCCAGCAGATCCTTGAGTAGGAGCGTCGAATCGGTAAGTGAGATTCCCTCATCCGCCAGGATCTTCGCCACCCCGCCGATGAGTGCATCGGTATTCTTTGCTTCAAGCGACATCAGCAGCTTCGCCAAACGCCAGTCCGGCACGATGGACGAAAAAATCTTGACGTGCTTGACCTGCCCGCACATCATCACCTGATGAATGCCCTCTTTTTTGCAGATATCGATCAGCTTGCTCAGCGCACCAAGCGAGATCCAGTAGCAGCGCGCGGCCAGCGTCTCGATTTCGGGTGAGGCCTCTTCCTTGATCCCGATGGCGACCACTTCCATGCCTTCTTGGCGCGCGGCTTCGAGCGCGAGCACCGGGAATCGTCCGTTGCCGGCGATCATTCCTAAGGGGGAGCCAGGCATGCTACTTAATGAATCCGCGCTGCGAAGTTGCGATGAAGTCCAGCAGCTCGTCCACTTCGGTCGAGGTTGGAATCTCTTTGCGGATGGACTCGACTGCTTGGGTGGTGTTGAGGCCGGAGCGAGTCAGTAGCCGGAACGCCTTATGCAAAGCCTCTATGGCTTCAGAAGGAAAGCCGCGGCGCTCCAAGCCGACTTTATTCGCGCCGAACACCTTCGCCTCACGCTCCGTGACGGTATTGGAGAACGGCAGCACGTCCCGCGTGATCACGCTATAGCCGCCGATAATCGCATGGCGGCCGATCCGGCAGAACTGGTGGATGCCGCTCGAAGCGCCGATCCACGCCCAGTCGCCGACGCTGACATGGCCTCCGAGCGTGGCCGCGTTCGACAGGACACAACGATTCCCCAACCGCACGTCATGCGCGACGTGGACGTAGGCCATCAGCAGGTTGTCGTCGCCGATCGACGTCAGCATGCCGCCGCCCTCAGTCCCGCGGTGGATGGTGACGAACTCGCGAATCGTATTGCGATGTCCGATGCGCGTCGAAGATCGCTCACCTTTATACTTCAGGTCCTGCGGCGCAACCCCGACGGTCGAATAAGGAAAGAAGATGTTGTCGTCGCCGATCTGCGCCGGGCCCTCCACGAAAACATGGCCTTTGATCAGCGTTCGTGCGCCGATCTCTACATCCGCTCCGATGACTGAGTAGGGGCCGATTTCGGCGGAAGCATGCACGCGCGCGCCAGAATCCACGATTGCTGTCGGATGAATCGGCATCCGTTGTGTCCTATGTGTTTCCCTACGGACGGTCAGCCAGCTTGCACAGCATCTCGGCTTCGGCAACAACGACGCCGTTCACGGAGGCGGTGCCGAACATCTTGGCGACGGTTTCCTTGCGCTTGCCGACTTTCATCTCGATGCGAAGCTGGTCGCCGGGCCGCACCGGCTTACGGAACTTGGCCTGTTCCACGGACGCCAGGAGCACCAGTTTTTTGTGGCGATCGGGAATGCTGCTCAACACCAGCACGCCGGCCACCTGCGCCATGGCTTCCACGATCAGTACGCCCGGCATCACAGGAAAATCGGGAAAATGGCCCACGAAAAAGGGCTCATTCGCGGTGACGTTCTTGATGCCGATCACGTAGTCGGCTTCCAGTTCCTCGATGCGATCCACCAAAAGCATGGGGTAGCGATGAGGGAGAATTTCGCGGATGGCCTGGATGTCCAGAGCTGGCATGTGCGGTCCCGCTATTATAGCAAGCGTGGATTCGTTCCTTCGCGCTGCGCGCGCCCAACAAAATCAGATAATCGCGTGCATTCGAGAGTTGGTCGAATGCGAATCGCCCACCGGTCATGCGCCCGGTGTGAATCAGTTTGTGAAGCTATTTTCGGGGCAGGTCAGGGATATCGCGCGGGTTCAGAGATATCCCGGCGGGCATGTTCGATGCGAATTCACACTGCCTGGCTCGAAGACATCGGGGCAAATTCTTGCACTGGGGCATTCCGATACCGTGTGGCCGGTCGGCACACTCGAAACTATGCCCTTCCGTCAGGCTCGTGGGCGCTTGTGGGGGCCCGGTGCTCTCGATATGAAAGCCGGGTTAGTTTTCTTTGTCTTCGCAATGCGATTGTTGCGCAAGCTGAACGTTCCCGTCCGCCGAAAAGTCGTCCTGCAAATCAATGCGGATGAGGAAACCGGCAGCGAATCTTCGCGCGCATTGACCGAAGCAATCGCCCGCCAAAGCGTAGCAGTCTTGGTGCTGGAACCCGGCACGGGACTCGAAGGAAAGGTGAAGACCGCTCGCAAAGGCGTGGGTGATTTCAACGTCACCGTGCGAGGGCGAGCCGCGCACGCCGGCCTCGATTTTGAAAAAGGCGCGAACGCAGTGCTGGAGATGGCGCGTCAAGTGGAACGGATCGCGGGATTTACACGTTTGAATCGAGGCATCACCGTCAGCCCGGGTGTCATCCAGGGCGGAACGCGCAGCAATGTGGTGCCCGCAGTGTGCCACGTGGAAATCGACGTTCGCGCGCCTCGCGCCGCGGACGGCCGCTACCTGGAGCGCCAGTTCGCTATGTTGAAGCCTTTCGATAAGCGCTGCAAGATCGAGGTGACGGGCGGTTTGAATCGGCCACCCATGGAACGCTCTGCGGCGGTACGAAAACTATTTCGTACTGCCCGGAAGCTTGCTTCTGAAATCGGCGTCGAGCTGGAAGAGTCCGCGAGCGGCGGAGGATCCGACGGCAATTTCACCGCTGCCTTGGGTATTCCTACTCTGGACGGCCTGGGCGCGGTCGGGGAAGGGGCGCACGCCGCGCATGAGAGCATCCTGATCAATCGCATCGCGGACCGTACGGCGCTGCTGGCCAAGCTCGTGGCGGCGCTGTAAGGGGCGTTACCATAGAAACACCTGTATGCGCCGAACCCGGTGGCTTTTTCTCGCCGCCATTGTTGCCGTTATTTTCGCCGTAAGCGTGAGTTTTATCAAGCGCAAAGGAATCCTCGATAGCGAGGTTCAGGCTCATCCCAAGCCGCTCGACACCGGAGTCGAAGCCAGTTCGGCCAATTGGGAACACACCGAATTTAAGGGTGACAAAAAACATTACACGGTTCGTGCCCGGAACTTCCGCCAAATAAAAGAACCGTCCGTTGTGGAACTGGAGGGCGTCGAGTTGCAACTGTTTCGCAATGACGGGGAAAAGTCCGACTTGATCCGCTCGGAGAAGGCTCAGTTCGATATGGCGGCTAAGACGCTGTTCTCGGATGGCGACGTCGAGATCACTATGGGAGTTCCGGCGGACGGGCAGCCCACCGGCCGCCTGCTTCGCATCCGTGGGTCCGGGATGCATTTTGAAAGCGAATCGGGGAAAGCCACGACGGACCGGGCAGTAACGTTCGGATTCGATCGCGGCAACGGTTCCGCAGTCGGGGCGGAATACGATCCGACCATCCGCGAGCTGCATCTTCTCAGCAAAGTGGCGCTCGATTGGCACGGTAAAACGGCCGCCGCCAAGCCCATGCACGTGGAGGCGGCTCAAGCCATCTACTACGAACACGATTCGAAAGTTCTCCTATATCCGACTTCGAGCTTTACGCGCGATACGCTGCACATGGATGCTGGCCGAAGCGACGTGCTGCTGGAGAAGGGTGTCATTCGTTCCGCGAAAGTCCAGAAGGCGCACGGCGTACACGACGATCCCGGCCGCAAAGTGGAGTACGCGGCGGATGAGATGGACCTGAACTTCGACGAGGGCATGGTCATCCGCACCATCCAAGGCCGCGACCACGCTCAGTTGATTTCGACTTCGGATACCGCGCGAACCACGGTGAATTCGGACCGGCTGGATCTGGACTTTACGACCTCTGAAAAAGAGAGCACGCTGACGAGTGCGGTCGCAACCGGAAAGAGCGTGGCCGAAGCTACTCCGATCGCTCGCCCCGGCGCACAGGCCGGCGATACTCGCGTTCTGCGCAGCGACGTGATCCGTTTGGGAATGCGGCCTGGCGGCAAAGAGATCGAAAAGGTGGAAACGGACGGCCCAGGCAAGCTCGAATTTCTGCCCAATCGTCCCGACCAGCCCAAACGGTCCATGCAGGGCGATCGCATCTGGGTGGCCTACGGCCGCGAGAACCGCATCCAGTCGGTGCGATCGGTCAACGCGTCGACTTTGACTGAGCGTCCGGCGAAGGCGCCCAAGACGACTCCGACGTTGACCCATACGCAGAGCAAGGATATCCTGGCCACCTTCGATCCGAACACCAGCGAGCTCGCTCGCCTGGAGCAGACCACCAACTTCCAATACGAAGAAGGCGACCGGCGCGCGCGCGGCGACAAAGCCACACTCGACCAATCCAAGGATGTGATGACGCTGGATGGGTCGGCTCGCTTTTGGGATCCCACGGGTTCGGTGAATGCGGACCGGATCCTGATGAACCAGAAAACCGGGGATTACACATCGGAAGGTCACGTGTCATCGAGCCGGCAACCGGATCGCAAGGGGGCATCTTCCGCGATGCTTTCAAACGACGAGGTGATGCAAGCTTCCGCGGATCGCATGATCTCTAGCAATGAGAACAAGCACATTCGCTATGAAGGCAATGCTCGAGCCTGGCAAGGCGCGAATCGTGTGGATGCCGACCGGATCGAAATCGACCGTGACCGCGGTGTGATGGAAGCCCACGGCAAAGTGGTGAGCCAGTTCGCCGACAAATCGCAAGCGAAAGCCCAAGAGAAGGGCGCCAAGGCGAAAGCGCCGGCGTCGCCCATTTTCACCAAGGTTACTGCGGCGGATCTGGTGTACACCGAGCAGACTCGCGTCGCCTACTATCAGGGCGGCACGTTTCTGGAGCGTCCGGGGCTCAAGGTGAATTCGAAGGACCTGCAAGCGTTCCTGAAGCCCGCTGATGAGGATTCTTCCCTGGATAAAGCCTTCGCCGATGGAGCGGTGAGCATTGTTAGCATCACGAACGTGGGCAAGATCACACGCAAGCGGACCGGCACCTCCGAGCACGCCGAATACTACGCGGATGAGCAGAAGGTGCTCCTCCAAAAAGGCCAGCCTCTGTTGGTGGATACCGCGAAAGACACCGCCAGCGGTCAAAAGATCACCATGTGGATTAACAATGATAGGCTGGTGGTTGAGGGCGGGGAAAACAAGCAGGCCGAGAGCACCATCCGCAAAAAATAGACGACGTGAAAGCCCTTCAGACAGCGGAAATTACTAAGTCCTACCGCGGCCGCAAGGTCGTCGACAATGTTTCCATCAAGGTTCAACCGGGCGAAGTTGTGGGACTGCTCGGACCGAACGGCGCCGGCAAGACCACTTCGTTTTATTGCATCGTAGGGCTGATTCTTCCAGATTCCGGCCAGGTGCTTCTAGGCGACCAGGACATCACGCCGCTGCCTATGTACCAGCGCGCGCGACGGGGAATCAGCTATCTTCCCCAGGAAGCTTCGGTGTTCCGCAAGCTCTCGGTGGAAGACAACCTGATGGCGATCCTGGAAACGCTGCCGCTTTCACGCCGCGATCGCCGCGACCGGGCGAATCGCCTGATCACGGATCTGGGCCTCGAAACGGTCCGGAACAGCAAAGGCTATATGCTTTCGGGCGGCGAGCGCCGTCGCGTGGAGATCGCCCGCAGCCTGGTGATCGAACCCAGCTACCTGCTGCTGGACGAGCCCTTTTCGGGAATCGATCCGATCCAGGTGCTGGAGCTGCAGAAGATCATTTTCGATCTGAAGCGTTCCGGAATCGGCATTCTGGTCACCGATCATAACGTCCGCGAGACTTTGGCAGTGACCGACCGGGCGTACATCATCAACGACGGCCGCATCTTCCGCTCCGGCACGCCCGATCAGTTAGGGAACGATCCCGAAGTCCGCCGTGTGTACCTGGGTGAGAACTTCAACCTGGCGTGGCAGAGTGGCCGCTTGCACGTTCCAGCTGAATAACTGTAAGAGGTTGTTTAGGCGGCTGCGCCAACGGTGGCGCGCTCGCCGAGGCCGTTCGCGAAGTGCGCGATGATGGTGGACATTTCGTCCAGAGCCTGCCGGCCCATCTCAGCTGAGAACCGGCGGCTGACGGCG
>Ga0207674_10001672_pt1 | contig 28516 bp, 24 predicted proteins | sample KBSCornC72_FD_184303 | JGI IMG/M metagenome (GOLD analysis project Ga0207674, IMG submission 184303) | Corn rhizosphere microbial communities from Kellogg Biological Station, Michigan, USA - KBS Corn C7-2 (SPAdes) (version 2) | ecosystem: Host-associated > Plants > Roots > Rhizosphere > Soil ...
CATCCGCTGCAGCATGTGGGCTGCGGCGTCGATCGCCAGGTCGTGGGCGCGCGCCGGCAGCACCAGGAGGGACACGATCAGGCCGATGGAGCCCCCCACGCCGACCTCGAACAGGCGCTCGAGGGCCGACTCGATCGGGCTCACGTGCGTGATCGTGGGCGCGAGATACACCAGCACCGCGGTGAACGGCGCGGCGCTGAAGCGTGCATTGAGCGTCGCCAGCAGCGTTGCCGGTGCGAGAGCGACCGCCAGCCCGGTGTAGAGCGCGGTGTCGTTCGTGACCGGAACGAGGGCGCCGACTGCTCCGGCGTAGATGGCGGCGCCGACGGTGCCGGTGAAGTAGTCCACGGTAGCCCTGAGCGACCCGCCGACGCTCAGCTGGGTCAGAATCACGGCCGTCAACACGGCCCACAGGGGGATACGCAGGTGCAGCAGCTGCGAGACGGCCAGAGTCGCCAGGGCGGAGACGGTCACCCGCAGCGAAAGGCCCAACTCGGTGCGGTGGCCGATAAGCCAGATCCCGAAGGACCGGATGGCTGTGAAGGTTTCTATCATGCCGAGGCCACGCTGCCGATCACGTTGCGGTTGAAGGATGCACGGAACGGTTTACACGTCTCCCTTCCAGCTGGACAATGCGAACCGCTCGCGGCAGCTCCCGTAGCCTTCCTCAGCTGGCTTGCAAATGCGGGGCAGGGACATGAGCGGCGGCGCGACGCACGCCTGAGCCATCGGCCACCATCAACGATCAATTGGGGATGCCATGACGAGGATTGTCTATCGCCAGCTCGGCAGGAGCGGCGTGTCTGTATCGGCCGTGGGGCTCGGGTGCATGTCGCTGTCGGGCATCTACGGGACGGCAGAGGACGAGCAGTCGGTGGGATTGATCCGGCATGCCATCGACAGCGGCATCAACCATCTCGACACCTCCGACATGTACGGCTGGGGGCATAACGAGGAGGTGGTGGGGCGCGCCCTGCGGGGGCTTAATGCCGGCCGGCGCGACAGCGTGATGCTGGCGACCAAGTTCGGCCAGGTGCGGGGCGAAGGCGGCGCGAACCTGGTGAACGGGCGGCCGGAGTACGTGCAGGCGGCGTGCGATGCGAGCCTGCAGCGACTGGGTGTCGATGCGATCGATCTCTACTATCAGCACCGGGTAGACCCCAACGTGCCCGTGGAGGACACCGTGGGGGCGATGTCGCGGCTGGTCGAGCAGGGCAAGGTGCGCTTCCTCGGCCTGTCGGAGGCCAAGCCGGAGCGCATCCGCCGCGCCCATGCGGTGCACCCCATCGCGGCCGTCCAGACCGAGTATTCGTTGCTCTACCGCTCCGAGGCCGAGGAGACGCGCGAGACCACGCGGGAGCTCGGCATCGGCTTCGTCGCCTACTCGCCGCTCGGGCGCGGCTTCCTCACGGGCGCCCTCAAGTCGTTTGCGGATATCGACGGACGGCGGGCGCAGCATCCCCGCTTCCAGGCGGAGCACTTCGACCACAACCGCACGCTGGCGGCGAGGATCGAGGCCATCGCCGCCCGCAAGGGCTGCTCGCCGAGCCAGCTCACCCTGGCGTGGCTGCTGGCCCAGGGTGACGACGTGGTGGCCATCCCGGGCACACGCTACCCCGCCCGGCTCGACGAGAACGCCGGCGCCATGCAGGTCGAGCTGACGCCGGCGGAGGTGGAGGAGATCTCGGCGGCTGTTCCCAAGGGGGCCGCCTCGGGCGACCGCTATCCGGCCGGCGGCATGAAGGCGGTGTACCTGTAGCCGTCCGGATTCCCTCTCCTCGTTCTGCCATTCGACGCGAACGGGGAGAGGGAATCCTCGCTCACAAGGGGGACTCGCCGCCGAGCGCGTTGACGCAGGGAACCGCGCGTGCAGGGACGAGAACGGGGTCAGACCCCTGGCCACCACCGTCACAGCAATACGACAGCGTCCGGCCAGGGGTCTGACCCCGCTCAGAGCAGAGCCTGCAGCCGCTGCAGCTCGGCCATGTTGAGGTCGGAGATGGCCCAGTAGGCGATGCCACCCCGGCTCCAGGTGAGGAGGTTGTAGCCGCGCAAGGTCAGGGCGCGCGGGGTGCTGTCGGCGGCGTCGGCGGCCGGCCAGACGAAGACGTTCACCACGTGCAGGCGGCGGCGGTAGACCAGGGCGGCGACGCGGCGCTCGCCGATATAGTCGAGCCGCGCACCGGCCAACGGGAAGCCCTCGGCGGCGAGGTCCTTCACAGAGGGTGCGAACTCCAGGCGGCCGGCGAACCACGGCTTGACGGTGTGGGCCTCGGAGGAGGCAACCTGGGTTGGGCTGTCCTGCAGGAGGGAGCGGACGTGGGCGGCCAGAACGTCGCGCTCCAGCAGGGCGGTGCTGTCCATCCGCGACATCATGTGGACGGCCGCGGCAGCAATCAGGCCGCACACGATGAGCGCAGCGACGCGGCCGAGCCATCTGCGAAGAGGGAGGTGATGGATCGCGGGCGGGAGACGCAACGGCACCAGCGGTGCAGCAGACGCCCCGGCGAGCCGCTCTCGGACGTCCGCCATAAGACGGCCCGGCGCGCGCTCGCGGCCCAGCGCGGCAACCTGCCGGCTCGTGCACCGGATTTCCTCAGCCAGAGCCGTGCAGGCCTGGCAGGACGCCAGATGCGCGGCAACCTCGCCGCGGGTCGCGGGGTCCAGCTCCTGATCGAGATAGGCGCCGATCGTCTCGCCCAGCCTGTCACACTGCATCGCTTTCGCCGCGCCTCATCATGCGAGCCAAAACCTTGCGCAGCTCGGCGCGGGCACGCGCCAGCCGCGACATCACGGTGCCAATGGGAACGCCGGTCAGCCCGGCAATCTCCCGGTAGGAGAGGGCCTCGATCTCGCGCAGGACGAGAGCCTCGCGGAAGGTGGGCGCAAGCTCGGCCAGCGCCGCCCGCACCATCGCCTGCTCGCCGGCCTCGACCGCGACATCCTCGGCCGAAGGGGCATCCGCGGCCACCTGCAGCGCGCCCCGCTCGCTGCCGAGCCTGTCGGAGCGGGCGGCATCGAACGGGATCACGTTGGCGGTGCGCGCCCTCTCGCTCAGCTTCCGCAGCGCCACGTTGCGCACGATCTTCAGGAGCCAGGGGCGGATATCGCCCTGGACGTTGCGGACGGCGCGGAAGGCGCGGAGATAGGCATCCTGCACCGCGTCCTCGGCGTCGGGGCGGCTGCGCAGGAGCCAGAACGCCAGCGTGTAGGCCGCGTCCATGTGCGGCAGCGCCAGGCGTTCGAACTCCGCCCGCTCGGTCATGACTCCGCTCCGCCGCCCCGCCGGCCGACCTGCTGTCTCTCTGTGCGGGCTATATCCCCGCGGACCGGATTTTATTCCCACGAGTTCGTGAACGCGGTCTCGCGTGGTTCTGGCCTTCGACCGGGAATAACGGGCGGGCGGCCAGAGTCTGGGCACAGGTCCGGATGCACGCGTTCAGGTGCGTCCGCTGCCGACAGCCCCTCGCTTCACGAGGCCCTCGCTTCACGAGGAATGAAACCATGACCGATCTTTCTCGCCGTGACGTCGTCATTTCCGCCGGGCTGGCTGCCGCCTTCGGGCTCAGCTTGCCCGTTGCTCTTGTCAGGCCAACCGAGGCCCAGAAGACGCCCGGGCCGGGTACACCCTTCTACAAGTACAAGGTGGGCAGCTTCGAATGCACCGCCGTCTACGACGGCATCTGGGAGAAGCCGCACGACCCGGCCTTCTTCAAGAACGCCAGCGTGGACGATGTGAAGGCCGCGCTGCGGGCAGCCGGCCAGACCGACGAGTTCGTGCCGATCCCATTCACGCCGCTGGTCGTCTCGACGGGCCGCGAGCTGGTGCTGCTCGATGCCGGGACGGGGGGCCAGGTGCAACCGACCGCGGGACGGCTGATCGACAATATGCGTGCGGCGGGGATCGATCCGGCAAGGATCACCCGAGTGATGATCTCGCACTTCCACCCGGACCATATCCTCGGACTGATGGAGAAGGCGACGAACGCGCAGGTGTATCCCAATGCCGAGATCGTGGTCTCGGTGCCGGAGTACAAATTCTGGACAGACCCCGCTGTGGTCGAGAAGCTGCCCGAGGCGCGGCGCCCGCTGGCGAAGCGAATCCAGGCCACGTTCCCGACCTGGAAGAACATCCGCCAGGTGGAGGGCGAGGTGGAGGTGGCGCCGGGCATCCGCACGGTGGCCGCGCCGGGCCACACGCCGGGCCATATCGCGTTCCATCTGGCCTCAGGGGATGCGCAGATGATCTACTCGGGCGACACGTTCTACCAGCCGGCATTCTCGCTCAAGACGCCGCAGTGGCAGGGCGTGTTCGACCAGGACGGGCCGATGGCCGAGCAGTCGCGGCGCAAGATGGCCGGGCGCCTCGTGGCCGACAAGATCATGGTGTCGGGCTATCACTTCCCGTGGCCGGGCGCCGGCACCCTGGCACGGGACGGAACGGGCTATGCGCTGACGCTGGCCAAGGCGTGAGCCATGGAGGAGAGGGGCCGCTGGTGCGGGCCGGCTCCATCGCCTGGGCTTATATCAAGCAGGTGCAATTCGGAAGGTTGTCATGGTACTGAAACCCATCGTTGCGCTCTGTGCCGCGGTCGCGGTGTCGGCAGGCGCGGCATACGCCGTGGATAACGAGCCATCGACTACGGCGCCGGATCTCGCCAAGGTGCGCGCCAGCATCAAGGCCAAGGATTTCAAGGCGGCGCTGGCGGATCTCAACGGCATGATCGACCGGAATGTGCAGCACGCCGATGTCTACAATCTGCTCGGCTTCTCGCTGCGCAAGACCGGCGATTACGCCAGGGCGCTGACCTTCTACAAGAAGGCGCTCGATTTCGACGCCGATCACAAGGGCGCGCACGAGTACCTGGGAGAGCTGTACGTGGAGACCGGCCAGCTGCCGAAGGCGCAGGAGCAACTTGCCGTGCTGGTCCGCCTCTGCCCGCAGGGCTGCGAGGAGCGCGAGGACCTCGATAGGGCCATCGCGGCGGCACAACCCAAGACCAATTGAGAGGTCCCACCATGCAGCTCCAGCCCTCGGAGCCGCTGGCGGCGGCCGGTCTGACCGTCGGCCGCCTGCTGCTGGCGTCGCTCTTCATCCTGGAAGGCTGGAGCAAGATCCGGGGCTACGAGGCCGCCGCGGCCTACATGGACCGCTACGGCGTGCCCAGCCTGCTGCTGCCAGCGGTAATCGCCCTGGAGCTGGTCGGCGGGCTGATGCTGGCCGTCGGCTGGCGCACGCGGCTTGCGGCGTTCGCGCTTGCGGTGTTCTGCATTTCGGCGGCCGTGCTCTTCCACAACCAGCTCGGCGACCGCGGCCAGCTCCTCCACTTCGAGAAGGACCTGGCTATTGCCGGCGGGCTGCTTGTGCTGGCGGTGGCCGGTGCGGGGCGATGGTCGCTCGACAGAGGCGGCTGAAGCTCCCCGGAGCTGAGGCCGCTCCCGGGTCATTCCCAATGGCATACGCGAACGCCAGATGAGGAGCATTCAATCCGACCGTGCTCGGTGTCGGCGCCAAAAGAACCCAGTTGTGATCGAGGGGGCCATATTTTGAAAGAGTATTCCGTTGCGTCAGGCCTGCCCTTGGCCGTGATCGGCCGCGACCTTGGGGGAGGGCTTTTGGCATCGGCAGGAGACGGCGGGGCGGTGGACGGAACCGGCGCCGGCGGCCTCACCGAGGCGGTGGGCGGTTTTGGCTTCGGCGCCGACAGGGGCGCTGCCGGAGGAAACGTCTGCTGGTGGATGTAAAATTCCTGCGCCCCCAGAGACGCATAGACATGCGGTTGCTGCTCACGGCCGGTTGTGCGCATGACCTCGTCTCGCACCCGCCGGAAGAGCAGCTGGACTTCAAGGCCAGGCGTAGCGATGTGCTTGAGCAGCGCCTCGGTGAAGGGGCTGTGTGTTCGTCCGATGCCATCGTCCGCCGTCGTCCCGTCCCTGGCGGCATAGGCCACAAGGGTATTGTCCTCGGGTTCGATGCGGTAGAGCCCGCGACTGCCGCTTCGCTTGGCTCCGGCCAGGGGGAACAGATTGTTGCGGCAGGCATCGAGGATGACGAGCTTCAACTGCCGGATGCCGTCGAGCTGGTCGAGCACAGTGTTGAGTGGAATTGCTTCCAGCTCGAGCGCGCTGGCCCTATCGAGGACGGCATCGACAGGGATCAGGTAGTTGCGGCCCCCCACCTCGGTTCCGTGGCCGGCAAAGTAGACAAGGCCCAGGTCCGCGCCGGCCGCTTCACGGGCCGTTTCACGGAGCGCAGCGCGGAAGCCCTCGATGCCAAGATTCTTCCTTAGGATGACCTTGTCAAAGCCGAGCTTTCCCAACGCCTCGGCCATGGCAGCAGCATCATTGACGGGATTCTGCAGCGGTCCGACCCCGTAGTCGGCGTTACCGATCACAAGGGCCACCCTTTTGGCCTCCGCAGGGCACGGATACAGGCCGCCGACCGCACACCAACCGGCAACAACCCACGGAATGACGTGTCGCATGACGCCCTCTCGGCAGCCGGGCAATATCCAGACTTGCCGACTTTTCGAGAGTGCCCGATCTGCCAGCTGCCGCCAAGCCGTCGCGCCTCCAATCCGATTGGAGCGCACGTCCGGACGCAAGAAACGGGCTGTAGCGACGAGGGGTACGATGCTTCGCCAAAGAGCGAGACCGATAGCGCGGTAGCGTCGGTGGTGAGCTGCGCGCCTCACCGATCGCCGATCTCGCTCTGATGCCCCACTGTTCCTATGCCTCAAGAATCGCGACAGCCCGCGTCCAGCCGGCGGAGGCGGCTTTGATCTTCACGGGGAAGCAGGCGACCTTGAAGCCGGTGGCGGGCAGCGCCTCCAGGTTGGCGAGCTTCTCGATGTGGCAGTAGCCGATCTCGCGGCCGGACTTGTGACCCTCCCAGATCAGGTGGGCGTTCCCGGTCTCGGCGTACTTCCTCGCCGTGTAGACGAACGGCGCATCCCACGACCAGGCGTCGGTGCCGGTGACGCGGACGCCGCGTGACGTCAGATAGAGGGTGGCGTCGCGGCCCATGCCGCAACCGGTGGCCACGTAGTCCGGCTGGCCGTAGCGGACGCCGGCGGCCGTGTTGACCAGCACAATCTCCAGGGGGCTCAGCGTGTGGCCGATGCGGGCGAGCTCCGCCTCCACGTCGGCGGCAGTGGCGACATAGCCGTTGGAGAAATGGCGGAAGTCGAGCTTCACGCCCGGCTGGAAGCACCACTCCAGCGGCACCTCGTCGATCGTGAGGGCGCGCTTGCCTCCGTCCATGGTGGAGGCGAAGTGCCAGGGCGCGTCGAGGTGGGTGCCGTTGTGGGTGGTGATCTCGACGCGTTCGATGGCCCAGCCCTCGCCGTCGGGAAGGTCGGCGGGCTGCAGGCCCGGAAAGAACCGGCACACCTCCGGCGCGCTCTCCTTGTGGCCGACATAGGCGATCTTGGGCTCCATGCCCGGCGGGTCCGAAGCGATGCCGCCTTCCAAGGCAACCGAGATGTCGATGATGCGGGTGGGCATGCTGTTCCTCCGGGTCCAGACGCGGCAGTCGGCAGTCGGGCAGTTGACGGGGTCAGACCCCTCGCCTCAACCTTTGAGATACCATTCGGCAGTGGAGGCGAGGGGTCTGACCCCGTTTCCCGTTTTCACCCACAGAAAGCCCAACTCTGGCCGCATTGGGGCACAGGATGCCCCTGGCACTGGGGGCCGGAAGCGGTTACGCAGTGCAAAAGGGGGGGGCAGGGGTGCCGGCAGGGGCGCCACTCCGATTCGGCGCAGCAGCCCGCGACAACCGAGAGAGACGGGGCACCACATGCAAGCTGGCGGTTTTTCGCTTCTGGAGCTGTTCTGGCAGGCGCATCCGGTCGTCAAGTTCGTGATGATCGGACTGCTGGTGGCGTCGGTGTGGGCCTGGGCCATCATCTTCGAGAAGCTGTTCGCCTTCCGGCGGGCGCGGCGCGAGGCGGACCGGTTCGAGCAGATGTTCTGGTCCGGCCAGTCGCTGGACGAGCTCTATATCGGCCTGTCGCAGACCGGACGCACCTTCTCCATGGCCTCGCTGTTCGTGGCCGCCATGCGCGAGTGGAAGCGGTCGGTGGAGGGCAGTATCCGGGCCCTGGGCGGTATCCAGATGCGGGTGGAGAAGGTGATGGACGTGACCATCACGCGCGAGATGGAGCAGCTCGACCGCCGGCTCCTGTTCCTGGCCACCGTGGGCTCCATCGCCCCGTTCGTGGGCCTGTTCGGCACGGTCTGGGGCATCATGACCAGCTTCCAGGCCATCGCCGTGTCGAAGAGCACCAACCTGGCGGTGGTGGCGCCCGGCATCGCCGAGGCCCTGTTCGCGACCGCGTTAGGGCTCTTGGCGGCCATCCCCGCGGTCATATTCTACAACAAGTTCGCCGCCGATTCGTCGCGCCTGTCGCAGCGCCTGGAGACGTTCGCCGACGAGTTCTCGGCCATCGTCTCGCGCCAGATCGACGTGAGAACCTGAGGGCGGAGCCGAGCGGATGGGCGTCAGTCTGCAGAGCGGCGGCAGGCCGGGGGGCGGCCGGCGCAACCGCGCGCCCCGGCACACGGTCATGCACGAGATCAACGTGACGCCCTTCGTGGACGTCATGCTGGTGCTGCTGATCGTCTTCATGGTTGCCGCACCGCTGCTGTTGTCGGGGCTGCCGGTGGACCTGCCGAGCGTCAAGGGGCAGTCGCTCAACGTGAACCAGGAGCAGCTGACGGTGACGCTCGACCGGGAGGGGCGCGTCTATCTCGGCTCCGCCGAGGAGCCGCTGGAGCTCGATCAGCTTTCAGCCAAGCTCAAGGCGATCGGCAAGAACGCCGAGGAGCAGACCATTCTGTTCCGCGGCGACCGGCTGGCGCAGTACGGGCGGGTCTCCGAGGTGCTGAATGCCGTGATCCAGGGGGGTTACAAGAAATTCACGTTTGTGAGCGGTCCTGAGGATATCCAGAGCGAGGCCCGCAAGGGGTCCACGAAGAACTAGCGACCCAAGAACTAGCGACCAACCAGCGGGACAGGAGCTTGCAGTTCGGACTCGTCATCTCGGTCCTGTTGCACGTCGCGATCCTCGGATGGACGCTGATCTCCATCCACTCGCAGCGGCAGCTGATCTCGCCCGAGCCGGAGCCGGTGGCGGTGGGCATGGTCGCTCCCGGCGAGGTGACGAAGATCAAGCTGGGCTCACGCACCGCCAAGCTGCTGGAGGCCGAGGCCAAGGAGAGCCCCAAGGGCGAGGCGGCCAAGAAGGAGGCTCCCAAGGCCAAGCTGGCGGCTGCGGCGGCGCCGCCACCTCCGCCACCGGTGCCGGAGAAGACACCGGACCCGATTGCCCAGAAGCTGGCGGAGCCGCCTCCTGCGCCCGCCCCTCCGCCGGCCGAGGCACAGAAGAAGCTCGAAGCCGAGCAGAAGGAGCGCGACCGCCAGGCCACCGAGAAGCTCAAGGCCCAGGAGCAGCGCAAGGTAGAGGCGCAGAAGGAGGCCGAGGAGGCGGCGCTGCGGGCGGCCGAGGAGCAGAAGCGCGCGGAGGAGCAGAAGCGGATCGAGGAGCAGAAGCGCGCGGAAGAGCAGAAGCGGCATGAGGAGCAGAAAAAGGCCGAGGAGCAGAAGCGTCTGGAGGAGCAGCGCCGGCAGGCCGAGCTGAAGAAGAAGCGCGATGAGGAAAAGAAGCGCCGCGAGGCCGTGCTGAAGAAGAAGCGTGACGAGGAGAAGAAGCGCCAGGAGGCCGAGGCCGCCAAGCAGAAGCAGTTCAGCGCCGATAAGATCGCCGCGCTCCTCAACAAGGTCCCCGACGCAGCCCCGCCGCCGCCATCGGCGCCGGCCGACCAGCCCACCAAGAACAAGGGGCCGGCGCTCGGCGCCCAGGAAGGCCGCGACAAGCAGATATCGGCCAGCGAGATGGCCTTGCTGAAGGGGCGTATCCAGGCTCGCCTCAAGGCGTGCTGGGTGCTGCCATCCGGCGGCGGCGGGAGCGATGCGCCGGTCGTTACGTTGCGCTGGCATCTGAAGCCCGACGGCAGCCTGGACGGGGATCCTCAGGTGGAGCAGCCGCGCAGCGATCCCCTTTTCCGCCTGGCGGCAGAGGCGGCGCTGCGCGCGGTACGGGGGTGTGCCCCCTTCGACTTACCGCCGGAGCGTTACAACATCTGGCGCGTCATCACCTGGGAGTTCGATCCCACCCAGATGCTGTAACCGGCAGGGGATTTTGTTCTTGGACGAGGGACCATGAGCCAACCACGAAGGCCGCAAACCGAGACGGCCCCGCTACAAACTTACCGCGGCATGGAGGCCGAGCGAGGAGTGGCCCGCAACGTCCCCTCCCCCCTTGTGGGGGAGGGACACGGTGGGGGGGAGCCCCGGGAGCAGCCGGGGTCAGACCCCGCGCCGCCGGCGTCGTGCAAAGACCGATGCTGCAGAGGCGAGGGGTCTGACCCCTTTGGGAGTCCCCCCACCCCTAGCCGCTCCGCACATTTTGGAGGCGCGCGTCCGGCGCGACGGGGAGGGGAATCCTGTCACGCTCGCGGTGAGAGTTTCGCGCTCAACAGGCGCGACGCCATGGTGGGCCTAGGAGCCGCGGCACTGGCACCCCTCACTGCGCTGGGCTGGAGCGGGCGGGTCGCGGCGCAGGAGGGTCTGCGCGGCACGCAGCGGGAGGGCACCATTGCGCCGATCCCGATCGCGATACCGGTGTTCCTCGGCGAGGATGAGCGGTTTGTGTCGGAGATGACCGGCGTGGTGACGGCCGACCTGGAGCGGTCCGGGCTGTTCCGGCCGCTGGACCCGGCCTCGTTCATCGACCGGGTGCGCGACATCAATACACCGCCCCGCTTCCAGGACTGGCGCCCCATCGGCGCCCAGGCGGTGGTGGTGGGGCGCGCCGGGCGGGCCTCGGACGGGCGCTACTATGCGGAATTCCGCCTCTACGACGTGCTCTCGCAGCGGGAGCTGGTGGCCAAGCGGTTCGCCGCCGAGGCGGTGGACTGGCGCCGGCTGGCGCATCGGGTGGCCGACCAGGTGTACGAGCGGCTCACCGGCGAGCGGGGCTACTTCGATACCCAGATCGCCTTCATCGACGAGACCGGCCCCAAGGAGCGCCGCCGGAAGCGCCTCGCCATCATGGACCAGGACGGCGCCAACGTGCGGCTCCTCACCCAGGGCAACGAGCTGGTGCTCACCCCCCGCTTCAGCCCCACGGCCCAGGAGGTCACGTTCCTGCAGTACGTGGGCGAGCAGCCGCGCGTGCAGCTCATGAACCTCGACACCGGCCACCGCGAGATGGTGGGCAACTTCCCCGGCATGACCTTCGCGCCGCGGTTCTCGCCGGACGGCCAGCGCATCGTCATGAGCATCGGCGAGGGCGGCGCATCGGGCATCGTCGAGATGGACCTGCGCAGCCGCCAGACGCGGCGGCTCACACAGATGGTGGCCATCGACACCGGCCCCTGCTACAGCCCGGACGGACGGCGGATCGTGTTCGAGTCGGACCGCGAGGGCACCCAGCAGCTGCATGTGATGAACGCCGACGGCACGGGGGCGCGGCGAATCAGCTACGGCGAAGGCCGCTATGCGACACCCGTCTGGTCGCCGCGGGGGGACCTCATCGCCTTCACCAAGCAGACGGGCGGCAGCTTCCTGATCGGGGTGATGCGCCCCGACGGGCAGGGTGAGCGCATTCTGACAGAGGGCTACCACAACGAGGGGCCAACCTGGTCGCCCAACGGCCGCGTGGTCATCTTCTTCCGCGAAACCCAGGGCGCCAGCGGCGGCCCCAGTCTCTTTTCCATCGATCTCACCGGCTACAACGAGCGCCGCGTGCAGACGCCCGCGTTCGGCTCCGATCCGGCCTGGGGGCCCCTGCGCAATTGAGTCAATCGCGCCACAGATTCAACTGATGCGTGCTTCCTTTACCCAGCCTTAACCGGATTGGTGTGTCCTTTGGCCGGGGTGAGCGAGGCCCGGATGCATCGGTGGGCCTGCAGTACAGAGTCCCGGCGTGCCGGTGCTTCGCAACGAAGTGGCATTTCCGCACCAACCCGTTGGTAAAACCCTTGGATCTGGCGCTGTGTTCTTGATCTGGGGTTTGCACACCGGTAGCGATTTGGGGCGATTGCCGAACACGTGTCAGGAGAGAACTATGAAGCTGAAGAACGTGATCGTTATCTCGGCGCTGGTCGCTGCAGTGGCCCTCGGCGCCTGCCGTCGTGAGGTGACTCACGAGCCGGTGAAGCTCGGTGCCGGCGACATCGCCGCCACGCAGCAGGCTCGCTGAGCCTGAGAGCCGACTTTGGCCCGCACGTGTGCGTTCCCCAGCCTCTGGGGCTGAGGCGGGGCGGATCGGTGTTGAAGAGTGCTTCTGGGCCTCATCGCGGCGCGTTGCGTCGTGGTGTGGCCCTGATGCTTTTTGGCTATGCCGCTTTCTGAGTGTGCCGCTTTCTGGCGACATTGAGGCGCGCTGAGCTGTGCTGGGGAAAACCTGCAACGAGATGTTGCAAGGCACGGCCGAACCAGGATTTAGGCTCTAGTTCAACTGATCTGGTCGTTCGTCATATTTCCGCGCGCCATGTTGGCTAAGAGGCGGAACGAGCCGGGACATTTCGGCATTGTGCACCTGCGTGCCCGACAGAGGCGGGCGCGAACAAGGGGGCTACCGCATGACGTATCTGACACGCCAAGTGCGGACGGCAGGCCTTTGCGCCGTCGCTGCCGTGGCGCTTGCTCTGGCGGGTTGCACGGGCAATCCCAAACCCGAGGACATGGCCAACAACGGCTACGCGGCGCCGGGCACGCCCAGGGATTTCATCACCAAGGCCGGCGACCTCGTGTATTTCTCGACCGACAACGTCGAGCTGTCGCCCGAGTCGCAGCAGACCCTCATGAACCAGGCGCGGTGGCTCAAGCAGTACGCCGAGCACCCGATCATGATCGAGGGCCATGCCGACGAGCGCGGCACCCGCGAGTACAACATCGCGCTGGGCGCCAAACGGGCACAGGCAGTGAGAAATTTCCTGATCCAGCAGGGCATCAACCCGGCCCGCATCCGTACCGCGTCGTTCGGCAAGGAGCGCCCAGTCGCGGTTTGCAACGACATCTCGTGCTGGTCGCAAAACCGGCGCGCGCAGACGGTGGTGAACGGGCGCGGCGACGCCAGATCCTGAGGGCGCCTGCGGCCGGTTGGCGGTCCTGTCTGGTCCTGTCGCTGCAATGGCGTTTCGGCTTGTGCCGTCGCGCTGGAGGTGTCAGGACAACGTGAGGCGCGGCTGGGCGAAAGCTCGCTCCGCCGGCCGTTGGAATTGCAGGAGTGGAATTGGGCCGGCGGCCCGCATTGGGCGCGGCGCATATGGCCAGGCAAAGCGGGATGGGCATGGGGATGCCGAGACTCTGGTTGGGCGTGAGTGCGCTGGCGGCCGCGGTGGCGCTGCCGGCCTTTGCATCCAACGCCCAGCAGCCCCCGCCGGGCGCACGGCCGCCCCAGGTCTCGACCGCAAGGCCCGCCCCGCCGGCCGTCAAGGACGGAGCCCCGGCGGCCGATGCGGGCCTGCAGCGCCGCGTCGAGCAGCTGGAGGAGCAGCTGGTCGATCTGCAGGTGGTGATCGGCACGTTGGAGTCGCTCGCCAGGGGTGGGGCGGCGGCCTCGCCGTCGCCCGCCGGGGGCATGGCTCTCTCCGCCTCCGATGCGGGCCGACTGGATGCGCTGGAGACCCAGATTCGCGCGCTGGCCGCGCAGCTCGAGAGCCTGCAGGAGGAAGTGCGCGGCCTGACGGGGCGCGGCGGCGGTGCGGGCCAGGCGCCCGGCGGCTTCGGCTCCGTGACGGTCGCGCCGGCGGCGCCCAAGGACGATCTCGACCGGGTCTTCCCGCCCGCCGCGGCTGCCACGCCGCCGGCGCGGGGGCCGGCCTCTTCGCAGCCGGCCACGGCGGAGGCCGAGCCGCAGCCCCAGCAGCTCTACGAGCGCGCCTACGGCTATCTCCTGCAGAAGGACTACGGTACCGCTGAGACGAGCTTCGACGATTTCCTCAAGCGCCATCCCACCCATCCGCTGGCGGGCAACGCCCAATACTGGCTGGGCGAGACGTATTACGTGCGGGGCCAGTACCGGCCCGCCGCGGCCGCCTTCCTGAAGGGCTACCAGGACTACGTCAAAAGCCAGAAGGCGCCGGAGAGCCTGCTCAAGCTCGCCATGTCGCTGCAGCGGCTGGGCCAGAAGGACGCTGCGTGCTCGTCCTACAGTGAGTTCGCGACCAAGTTCCCCAACCCGCCGGCGCACATCAAGAGCCTCGCCCAGGCCGAGCGCCAGCGCAGCGGCTGCTAGACGAGAACCGGCCCGCGCGGGAGGGCGGCCGCGGGCTGATAATACCGCCGGTGGAGGAACGCGGGATGGCGGCGACGCTGCGCGTCACCGCCGACCGGGTGCATTCGGCCGCGTTCTGGCTGGCGGCGCCGATCTCGTATTCGGCCCGGCCCGCTCAGGCTCCGATACGCGCCCAAGCGCCGACCAGCACCGGCGACAGCCAGCACGCATTGGCGGCGACGGTCTCGTCACTGAGGCGCTGCGCGAGCGTGTCGATAGCGACCTCGGCCGCCGTGGCGATCCCGAACTTCTCGATCGCCGGGAGCAGCGAACGCGCGACGGCTGCGAACACGGCGTAGCCCGCCGAATCGGCACCGGCGACGGGGCGGGCGGCGGCATAGCACTCGGGGGGCGGCAAGCCGGCCGCGCGGAACGTGGCGTCCAGCTTGAGCCCCATATCCACCTCCGCACCGGCGCGCTCGAAGGCGGCGATCACCCATTGCCGGACGCGACCCGTGAGCGGGAGCGGCGGCACGGAGCATATCGAGCTCAGGACGATCTCCTGGAACGCCACGATGCCGTCGGGCGCCAGATGACGGACGAGCGCGCGCAGCGTCCGGACCGGATCGCCGACATGCATCAGCACGAGTCTGCCGACGGCCGCATCGAAGCGCTGGTCGGTCTCGAAGGCGTGCACATCCGCGACGGCAAATCGGCACCAGCGCAAGCCCTCGGCCGCTGCCCGTGCAGACGCCCGCTTGACCGCGTCCTCGGAGCGATCGATGCCGAGCACGCTTCCCGACGGCCCGACCAGCCTCGCGGCGAGAATCGCAACGTCGCCGGCTCCGCAGCCGACGTCGAGGACATGCATTCCGGCGCCGATGCCGGCGCGCCGCAGGACCTCCTCGGTGAGCTCGCCCCAGAAGGCCGCCTGCATGGCCAGGCGGCGCAGCTCCGTCTCGGAGTGGCCGAGGACATACGGCTGTATCGTTGTTTCATGCATGAGAGCCTCCCGTTTGGCTGGGCCGCCCGGCCCGATGGTTCAGAGCCTCACCCTGCAGACCGTCGAGAAAAGGGGGCGTCCGGAGACATGCCCCGGCCGGCTCGCCTGTAGCACAAGCGCTGCGCAGCTGCGTCAGCCGGTAGACGTTGACCGGCAGCAACAGTGCGTGAAGCAGCAATATCGGTACGAGGCCTCCAAGATAGCCGTACGCTATGAAAGCCACGTTGCTTACGATCGCCACCCAACGCAGGGCGCTCATCGAGCGCATGCAGAACGTCGCAAGCACGAGGCCTGCAGCGGCAAAGCCCACTTCATTGGTGAGCGACAGCTCGTTCATCCGACCACTCTCTTCGCTGCACGCAGGCCCTACGCGGTCACGCGGTAGCACCTTCGGCTGCGTCGGCCGTCCCGGCGCCGTGAGTTCATAGCGATCCCGCCACGTCGGCTCTTGGACAGGCGCGACAATTGAGTAGGACTGGGGCGGCCAGCCGGAAGAGGCCTTCAAGGATCCGGCGCAAGGTACAAGCAGGACTCGCCGGGGCTTTGAACTGGGGCTTTGAACTGCGGCTTTGAACCGCTGGCTGCTGTCGAGCGACAACAGCTATCAGGATGCAGGTTTGTCGGGGCCGCGCGCGCCCGGCTGGTGGCGCGTCGAATTGGAGCCTGGCCATGGGCGATTCAAGCGACACCGGAACTGTCGGCAATGGCGATTGCACCGTCATTCGGTTCTCAACCGAGGACTTCGCTCCGAGGGAGCGCCTCGAGGCGTTGCACGACATCTTCGGCCGAAACCTGCAGAAGGTGCATGTCGAGCCGTGTGCGGGGGATTCCTTCTATGCGGCGGTGACCCTGCGCCGGACGCCGGGCTTGTCGCTGTATACGGCCTCCCGGTCGGCAGCGGTCTATCGGCGCTCCCGCGACCTCATCGAGCACGACGACGTCGTCATGATCGCCGGGTTCACCTCCAGCTACGAGGTCCATCACCTCGGCCGCACGCTGCGCATGGGGCGCGGCGAAGCGACCATCCTTACCGGGGCCGAGCCGGCGTCCTTCGGAGGACCCGATCAGAATTCCGTCCACCTGCTGCGCGTGCCGGTACGCCTGCTCTCGCCGCTGGTTGCCGATCTCGAAGGCGCTTATGGCCGGACGATCCCCGCCGACAACCCGGCGCTGCGGCTGCTGGTTGCCTACTTCGGCATCCTGGACGAGGCAGAAACCTTCGCGGTGCCTGATTTGCGAAGGCAGGCTGTGACGCATATTCACGACCTTATCGCCCTCGCCATCGGCGCAACGCGGGATGCTGCGGAGACCGCCAAGTGCCGCGGGGCGAGCGCGGCACGACTTCGTGCCATCAAGCACGACATCGCCGATCGGCTGGGCGACCGCGATCTGTCGGCGACGGCGATAGCGGCGCGGCACGGGATCAAGCCGCGCTACGTGCAGCGGCTCTTCGAGAGCGCCGGGACAACGCTTACCGACTATGTGCTGACGCAACGGCTTGCCTTTGCGCGCCGGCTGCTGTCAGACCCCCTTCGCGCCGGCGTGAAAATCGCCACCATCGCGCTCGACGCCGGCTTTGGCGACCTGTCCTATTTCAACAGGACCTTCCGCCGGCGCTTTGGCGTGGCCCCATCGGAATTGCGGGCCGCGGCCGACCCGACAGTGCTGGCCCCTGGACCGGCGGGGCTCATCTGCGATAGCATCGAGCCCGCGGTCGCAAGCCGCATCCGGACCCGCGGGCAGGGTTGAACCCACTTGCTCTCCTCGTCTGCCACATAGGCCTTTGTGCGGCCGATCTGCGGGTCGTCGGCGCTCCATGCACGGAGGCTTGCAATGCGACTCCCTTCCCGGCCGAATCTCGAGCATTTGAAGACGCAGGCCAAGGACCTGCTCACCCTCTGCCGACAAGGCGATGCGGGCGCACTCGGGCGCATCCGCGAGGCACTGCCGGCGGCACGCGGCAAGAGCGACGCGGAGATCGTGGGCTTGCGGCTCCGCGACATGCAGTCGTGCGTCGCCCGCGAGTATGGCTTTCCCTCCTGGACCGACCTCAAGAGCTTCGTGGAGGCGTCGACGGCCCAAGGCTCCAACAACGCCGGTGCGGCCGCCGTTGCCTGGCTGCGGCTCGTCTATGCCGCGGACATCGCCGACGGCATGAACCGCGAGCGGCCCTCGGCGGCGGCGCGCATGCTCGAGGAAAATCCGCAGCTGGCGGGCGGCGACCCCTACGCCGCGTGCGCCGCCGGCGACGAGGCTGCCCTGCGCCGGGCCACCGGGCAGGATGCGGCATGGGTGAACCGGCCCGGCGGCCCTCTCGATCTGCCGCCGCTCGTGGCCGTGACGCACTCCGGCCTGGTGCGGCTGCCCGCATACCGCGAGAAGCTGCGCGCCTGCGCCCGCTTCCTGCTGCAGGCGGGCGCCGATCCGGGCCAGGCCGTCGGCAGCCGCTGGCCTCCGGCCTCGCTGAGCGAGCCGTCGGAGGAGTTCCGGCTCTCTGCACTGTACGGCGCCGCCGGGCGCAATCGCGATCCGGAGCTGACGCAGCTCCTGCTGCAGGCCGGCGCCGATCCCAATGACGGCGAGTCGCTCTACCACGCGCTGGAAAGCGTAGCGTGCACGCGCCTGCTGCTGGAGGGCGGTGCGCGCATCGCGGGAAGCAATGCAATGTATCGCGTCATGGACATCGACAACATCGAGGCGCTTCGGCTTCTGCTGGCGCACGGGGGCGACCCGAACGAGCCGGCGCGCTTCGGCCCGCCGACCACAGACTGGGGCTCACCCCTGCTGTGGGCGATCAGGCGGCGGCGCTCGCGCGCGCACGTCGAGGCACTGATCGAGGCCGGAGCCGATGCGAGCGCCACCACGCCGGACGGCACGCGCGCCCACACCTGGGCGCTCTGGTTCGGGCTCCCGGAGGTCGCCGGGCTGCTCGCGGAGGCCGGCGGTGCGGCCGGACCGCCGCCCTCCGAGGCCGACCTGTTCATCGCCGCCTGCGCGCGGGCGGACGCGACGGCGGCCAAGGCCATCCTTGCCCGGCAGCCCGGTCTCGTCGGCCAGCTGACGGAGCCACAGCTGCGCCTGCTGCCGGAGCTTGCCGCCGAGGGTTGCGGCGAGGCGGCTCGCGTCATGGTGGAGCTGGGCTGGCCGATCGCCACGCGGGGCGGGGACTGGAGCGCCTCGGCCCTCAACCATGCGGTGTTCCGTGGCGACGCCGCCCTCGCGCGCTTCCTCCTGGAGCATGGCGCCAGCTGGAAGGAGGAGCACGGCCACGGCGACAACGCCTGCGGCACGCTGGGCTGGGCGTCGTGCAACGAGCCGGTGGAGGGCGGCGACTGGCTGGGCTGCGCCGAGGCGCTTGTCGCCCACGGCATGCCCGCCGCGCGGCCCGACCCGCAGGCGCCGGACGGCGCGATCGTCGATGGGCGGCGCAAGCGCTTCTCGGAGGAGGTGACACAGCTGCTCCTCGAAGCCGGCCAGCGGGCGAATTAGCGGATCGATCAGCGGATCGATCAGCGGATCGATTCTGGCGCACGCGGCCTTGCTTAGGCGGACAAAGGAGGGGTACGGGTGGGGCGGCCCAACTCTGCGCAGTCCCATGGACGACAATCACGATCCGATCCGACCCGAAGAGCTCGACGGCCTGTTCACGCGCTTTGCCGCGCTCGGCCCCGGCGCGCTTGCCGTGTCGGGCGGCAGCGACAGCACCGCGCTGATGGTGCTGTTCGCTGACTGGCTGCGTCAGCGCGGCCGCTCCACCGGGGCGTGCACGGTCCTGACGGTCGATCACGGCCTGCGGGCAAGCTCGGCCGACGAGGCACGCGCCGTCGCAGCCAGCGCCGTTGAGCTGGGCTACCGGCACGCGACGCTGGCCTGGGAAGGCCCGAAGCCGCGCTCCGGCATCCAGGCCGCCGCGCGCACTGCCCGCTACCGGCTGATGGGCAGCTACATGCGCGCGCACGGCCTCGGTCTGCTCCTTGCCGCCCACACCCGCGACGACCAGGCCGAGACCCTGCTCATGCGGCTGGCGCGGGGCAGCGGCCTTGACGGGCTCGCCGCCATGGCGCCGCTCTCGCCGCTCGGCGAACGCGGGCCGGGCGACAGCGCCGCCACGGGCGGTCGCGCGCTCTGGATCGGGCGGCCGTTCCTGGACGTGCCCAAGGCCTGCCTGCGCGCCACCCTGGAGGAACGGGGAGTGCGGTGGATGGAGGATCCGTCCAACATCGCCCCCGAGTTCGAGCGTGCCCGCCTGCGGGCGGCAGGCGCGCACCTTGAGGCTCTGGGGCTCACGCCTGACATGCTGGCGCTCAGCGCCGCACGGCTCGCCCGCGCGCGCCGGGCGATCGAGGGCATGGTGGACGGGCTCTGCGACCCCGCCGCCGGGGCCGTACACGTCGATCCCTGGGGCGTGATCGTTTGCGACCGCGCGCCGTTGCAGGAGGCGGGCGAGGAGGTGGCCCTGCGCGTGCTGGAGCGCGCCGTGATCGCGGCCGGCGGCAGCGGCGAGCGCGTGCCCCTGGCCAAGCTGGAGGCGGTCCTGGCCGGCATTCGCGCCGCCCGCGCCGCCGGGCCGGGCCGCTGGACGCTGGCGCGTGCGCTGATCGCGGCGGAACCGTCCATCGTGCGGGTCGAGCGGGAGCCCGGTCGCGAGCCGCTACCCGAGATTGCCGTCTCCCCCGGCGCGACCGTTCTGTGGGACGGCCGCTTCCGGGTGACAGTGGCCGCGGGCTTTCCCGGCGGACCCGTCCAGGTACGTCCCCTGGGCGAGGCGGGCCTGCGGGAGCTGCGCCGGCGCGCTCCCGGTGCCGAGGACGCGCCGGCCCGCGCCGCCGCCGCGGTGCCGTCGCTCTGGCACGAGGGCCGGCTCATCGCGGTCCCGCCGCTGCGATACTGGGCGCCCCCGCTCGCCAGCGGGGACGTAGGTGCCATCTTTGTCGGCATCGCAAGCTCCGCCCGAGCGCTCAATCCAGCCGATGCCGGCGACGGCCAGCGCCGGCGCTGAGGGGCGTTGCCGAGAGGTTGCGCTGACGCGACGCATCCCGCCAAGCCTGTCACATCCCGGTTGGCTGTGCCGGTTAAGAAATTGCTGAGACTCTGCGGGCTACAGGGAGCGCCGCTCCAGGTTGCGGCCGCAAACCACGAATCTGGCGCTGCCGCCAGGAGCCAAACTTGGCAAAGACCCTGCACACACCTATGTTAGAACCGCTGTAGCATCTGGACCGGAAGGCGATACCCCGGTTCGCTAAACACCTTGGGCAGCGGGACATCGGGCGACCGACAACGGGCGGCCGACAGCGGGTGGCCATTGGGCTAAAGGACTCCGAATGAATTCAAGCTTCCGGAACCTGGCGATCTGGGTTGTCATCATCCTGCTGCTGGTGGCGCTTTTCAACCTGTTCCAGGGTGGGGCGCGCACGGGCGGGCGCGGCGAGGAGATCAGCTATTCCGACTTCCTGGCCGGCGTGGAGTCGGGCAACATCTCCGAGGTCACGATCCAGAAGCAGCGGATCTGGGGCAGCTACCGCGACAAGGGCAGCAAGTTCCTCACGGTGGCACCGCCCGAGGATCCCGGCCTCGTCACACGGCTGGAGAAGAAGGGCGTCAAGATCAACGCCAAGCTGCCCGAGGACGACGTGCCGTCGATCCTGGGCCTGCTGGCGAACTGGTTCCCGATGCTGCTGCTGATCGGCGTGTGGATCTTCTTCATGCGCCAGATGCAGTCGGGCGGCGGGCGCGCTATGGGCTTCGGCAAGTCCAAGGCCAAGCTGCTCACCGAGCGCCAGGGCCGCGTCACGTTCGAGGACGTGGCGGGCGTCGACGAGGCCAAGTCCGACCTGCAGGAGATCGTCGAGTTCCTGCGCGATCCGCAGAAATTCCAGCGCCTCGGCGGTCGCATCCCCCGCGGCTGCCTGCTGGTCGGCCCCCCGGGCACCGGCAAGACGCTGATCGCGCGCGCCGTGGCCGGCGAGGCCAACGTGCCGTTCTTCACGATCTCGGGCTCCGACTTCGTCGAGATGTTCGTGGGCGTCGGCGCTTCCCGCGTGCGCGACATGTTCGAGCAGGCCAAGAAGAACGCGCCCTGCATCATCTTCATCGACGAGATCGACGCCGTCGGCCGCCACCGTGGCGCCGGCCTCGGCGGCGGCAACGACGAGCGCGAGCAGACGCTGAACCAGCTCCTCGTCGAGATGGACGGCTTCGAGGCCAACGAGGGCATCATCATCATCGCCGCCACCAACCGGCCCGACGTGCTCGACCCGGCGCTGCTGCGCCCCGGCCGCTTCGACCGCCAGATCGTGGTGCCCAACCCCGACGTGGGCGGGCGCGAGAAGATCCTCAAGGTGCACATGCGCAAGGTGCCACTGGCGCCCGACGTGGACGCCAAGGTGATCGCGCGCGGCACGCCCGGCTTCTCGGGTGCCGACCTCGCCAACCTCGTCAACGAGGCGGCGCTGCTGGCGGCGCGGCGCAACAAGCGACTTGTCACCCAGGCCGAGTTCGAGGACTCCAAGGACAAGGTGATGATGGGCGCCGAGCGCCGCTCCATGATCATGACGGAGGAGGAGAAGCGGCTCACCGCCTACCACGAGGCCGGCCACGCCATCGTCGGCATGCACGTGCCGCAGCACGACCCGCTGCACAAGGTCACCATCATCCCCCGCGGGCGTGCGCTCGGCGTCACCGTCAACCTGCCGGAGCGCGATCGCCTCAGCTATACGCGGCAATACTGCGTATCGCGGCTGGCCTCGGTGTTCGGCGGGCGCGAGGCGGAGATCCTGATCTTCGGGCCGGACAACGTGACGAACGGCGCCACCGGCGACATCCAGCAGGCCACGCGCCTCTCCCGCGCCATGGTGATGGAATGGGGCATGTCGGAGAAGCTCGGCCGCGTGCGCTACCACGGCAACGAGCAGGAGGTGTTCCTCGGCCATTCGGTGACGCAGACCGTCAACATGTCCGAGGAGACGGCCAAGCTGATCGACGACGAGATCCGGAGCCTGGTCGAGGCCGGCGAGCAGACCGCGCGCCGCATCCTCACCGAGCACGTGGGCGACCTGCACAAGCTGGCCAAGGCCCTGCTGGAGCACGAGACCCTGTCGGCCGACGAGGTGGACAAGGTGCTGCGCGGCGAGCCGATCGTGCGCAACAACGACTACGAGGACACCAAGGGCCCTGCCGGTCCTGCCGTCCCCGCCGCCGGCAAGTCGCGCCCGCCCCGCCCCGAGCCCGGCCGCGGCGGCCTGGAACCCTATCCGCAGACGTGAGATTTGGGGTCAGACCCCTGCGGGTCTGACCCCACGGCAAACCCTATCGTAGGTTCCTACCGAGCCGCCCTGAAGGCGCTTGTCCTTGACGGCCGCGGGCACGGCGGCATCCCGGAGCCCGGGGCTTCCCTCCCCAAGCGATTTCTTTGCCCCCACCCAGCCGACACCGCTTTAACGCCTACAACGTCGCGCATATGTTGGGGCCGACAAAGGCTTCTTACAGAAATTGAACGCTCATGGACGATGCGTCGGGGGAGATTTTCATCAGCTACAAGAGCGAGCGCCGTCGCGCGGCCGAGCACCTGGCCGAGACGCTGCGCCGCTACGGCTACACGGTCTGGTTCGACTACCAGCTGGTGAAGGGCAGGAACTTCGCCCTCCAGATAGACGCGCGCATTCGCGCTGCCAGGGCGCTTATCGTCTTGTGGTGCACGCTGTCGGTGCGCTCGGAATGGGTGCACGAGGAGGTCGATCTCGCCAAGAGACTCGGCATCCTCATCCCCGCTAAAATCGACGACTGCGAGCTTCCCGCGGGCAACCGCCTCTTGGACTACATCGACCTCGCCGACTGGGACGGCTCGCCCCGCAGCCACCAACTCGACGGCCTGCTGGCGGCCATCGCCGCCAAGGTGGGTCGCGACCCGCAACCCAACTTCCGCGCCCTGCAGGAATACGATGCCATCTGGCGCCGCTTCCGCGCGCTGCCTCTCAGAGCGTTCGCCCTGGAGGCCCCATTGGAGGCGCGCCAGGGCCCGCGCCCGCTGCCTGAGCCCGCGGCCACGGTTCCGCCGGTCGCGCATGCCCCCAGCGTCGTCCGCACACCGACCGCCGCAGACCGCTACCGCGCCGAAGGCCGCATCGAGGTGGATTGCCCCGCCAATCTGGTGCACGGCGCACCGGACGGCTGGTTCAAGCCAGGTGCAGGCACGATGGAGTGGTTCAGGGACATCGACGTTGGGCCGGAGATGGTCGTGATCCCGGCGGGCGAGTTCTCGATGGGCGCGTCGTACGACGATAAGGGGAAACCGCGGCACAGGGTTATCATCAAGGCGCCGTTCACAGTCGCGCGCGTCGCGGTGTCACCTTCGCCGAATGGGATGCCGCGGGGCTGGCGCACCGGCCGGGAGATGAGGGCTGGGGTCGTGGGCAGCGGCCGGTCATTAACGTGTCCTGGGGGGACGCCATTGCTTACGTGCGATGGCTCTCGGAGAAGACCGGCAAAGCCTATCGGCTGCTGTCAGAGGCTGAGTGGGAGTACTGCTGCCGGGCCGGTACCACCACAACGTTTTGGTGGGGCGAGTCGATCACAGGTCAGGGGAACTTCGAGGGCAAAACGCTTCCGGTCGATAGCTTCAAGCCAAACCCGTGGGGCCTTTATCAGGGGCACTGCAACGTCAGGGAGTGGTGCGAGGACAACTGGCACGAGAACTATCAAGGTGCCCCTCAGGACGGCTCCGTCTGGGTCGGCGGCAATCCGTCTTGGCGCGTTCTGCGCGGTGGGACTTGGGGCCAGTTCATCTACGGCTCCGGCTGCCGCAACGCGCATAGTTTCGGCGACCGCCTCCGCTTTGTGGGTTTGCGTGTTGCCAGAACGCTCTAATACCTTGCGTCTTTACGTCCTTACCCGTTGAGCAGCCGGAGACGCGGGCACGGACTGAAGTCGGTTGCGCAGGGTCGGACCCCCAAGCGCCGCATAGCTCAGTATCGCACAGCTCAGTATAATGTCTGGCGGGGCGGCGCCACAGTCGCGACGCGTACCCCAAAGCTTGCTCGATCGTGCCCGTAGGCAAATCACGCGACTGGCATACGCCGGCAATTCGTGGATTAATCCTGCTTAGGGGGTCGCAATGCTTCGGGTTGGGCCGCTGTTCTCGACGCGTGGGGCCTCGTCAATCCGGCCAATCTGGGTCGCGACCGCGCTCGCCGGCGGGGGCGCCGTCGAATCGTGCGTAGCGCAGGTCCCCGGCTCAACCAGCGGCCTGCACTCCGGCCTCATCCTGCTGCTGGGCATCTTCGTCCTGGCTCTGCTGCTCGTGCTGCCCAGGATCGCCTTCCAGGTCGTCAGGCGAGCCGTCGTGGCCGTTGCCAGACCCATCGCCCGCATCGTCAGGGCCGTGATGAAGCCGATCGCCAGGGTCCTGCGGGCTCTGCGCCTTCTGCCGCGGGAGCCCAAGTCGCTTGCCGTGCCGTCGGTCGCCACCCTCACGACGGGCAGCGTCGGCCGCGCCTTCGCCGGCGGCACCGAGACCGAGGAAGCGATCGCCCGCGGCGTCGACCAGCGGGAGCTGGAGGGGATGCTGCAACGCAACGGGCAGCTGCTGTGCACCTGGCTGGCACCGGTGCCGGCCTCGCGCGTCGCCTACGATGCCAGGACGGCGGAGGCGGACCGGGAGAACGTCAAGCGCTTCTTCAACGCGCCCGTCCCGATCTACTTCAACCCGTTCAACCTGTACGAGGACGCCGACAGTGCGTTCATCGTCGAGCTGTTCAAGAACAGCGACCGGCGCATCTTCTACGTCCTGTCGGAATTCCGCAAGACGATCAATCGCAACGTCTTGTGGCTCTCCGTCCTGTTCTCGATGATCGTCTCCATCGTCGCGGTGTCGAACATCCTGCTGTCCACCTCGATCGACTTCCACTGGCTCTTCCGGATCGAGGACAGCACCTATCTGCCGCAGAGATTTGAGCTGCTCGGCAGCGACTTCGAGACCAAGACGGTCCTCAACAAGTTCGTGTTCAGCGTGCTGTCGTGCGCCATCGGCTACGCCATCATGTGGTTGTTCTACCACACGGAATACGCGCAATTTCAGCGCAACAACGGCCAGCAGATGAACAATTTCCTCCAGGCCTATCTGGACAGCATCAGCATCTACTTCAGCCAGATCTCGGCGAACGCCGTGGAAACCGTGGCGCAGGAGAGGGAGGCGCCCGAGATGAAGCGCGACACTGTGCTGTGGATGACGAGCCTGCAATGGATGGCGTTCAGGGCCTTCTTCATCGAGTGCTACTTGCGCAACGTGCTTTTCCAGATCCACCGGAACTGCAGCTACTATGTGCTTCTCATTCCCGCCGCCTTCATCGCCGCCATGCTGACGGTCGCTTACCTGTTCGGCATCCAGCAGTTCAATCTGCTGTCGCTGCAAGCCGAGGTATACCAGCAGAATGGCTTCTACCTGTTCTTTCTGGTTCTGCTGTTCGCCTGCTACGGATACCTACGGGATTCGCTCGCGTTCATCTGGCAATCGCTGTTCACGGAGGGCGACGGGCCGGCGGAGGCACGCTCCGGCCGATGGACCAAGTTTCGAGACCTGAATATGCAGGGTTCCATCACCCGCACGCTCGATGCCTACGTCGATTCCCTTGACCGGTGGCGCAGCATGATGAAATCGCGGGGCTGATTGGCTAGCTGGTGTCAGACCCTGCGGGCCTAGCTAGAGGGTCTGACCCCTTTCGCGTGAATTCTGCTATGCTGTGGCGCCCATGGGCAGGGGCTGTGGGCCCACGGGCAGGGAAAGCCAATCGTACGGGGAGGTCTTCTTCATGAGGGGTGTTGCTTGGGCGGTCGGTCTGGCCACGGTGTTGCTTGTCGGCGCGGCAGGGGCTGCCAGCGCGCAGCTCGCCGTCTCGGCCAACGATGCCAAGGTCAAGCTGATCAACGGCAAGGTCGAGGTTCGCAAGGACCCGCCGGCCGACACTCTCACCTTCATCGACCTGCGCGCCACGCCGCCCAAGGTGGTCGCCGAGATCGAGGCGCCGGCAAGCGTGGTGGGACCGCCCATCAGCGTCGCCATCTCTCCCAAGGAGGACATTGCGCTCGTCACCAGCGCCACGCGGATCGATCCGGAGAAGCCCGGCGACCAGGTGCCGGACGACAAGCTCACCGTCGTCGACCTGTCGCCGCTCAAGCCCGGCTTCCTCAAGAAGCTCCTGTCCAAGGGGCCGCTGCCGGCACCCAAGGTGGTCGCCACCCTGCAGGCCGGCAAGGGCGCCGCCGGCGTCTCGATCAACAAGGACGGCACCCTCGCGCTGGTCGCCAACCGCGCCGAGGGCACCGTCTCGGTATTCAGCATTGCGGGCACCGCCGTCTCGCCCGCCGGCAAGGTTACGGTGGGCGGCGAGAAATCGGGCCCCAGCGGCGTCGTCTTCACGCCGGACGGCAAAAGCGCGCTCGTCACCCTCGATGCCGACAACAAGATCGTGATGCTGTCGGTGGAGGGTACCAAGGTGGAGCTTGGCAAGCGCGCGATCGCCGCCGGCCTGCGTCCCTATGGCATCGACGTGACGCCCAAGGGCGAGGTGGCGGTGGTGGCCAACATCGGCGTGGGTGGCGGCGACGCCGACACCGTCAGCGTCATCGACCTCAAGCTCAACCCGCCGCGCGTGGTCGCCACCTACACCGTGGGCCAGACGCCGGAGGGCATCAAGCTGTCGCCCGACGGCAAGTACGTGGCCGTCACCGTCATGAACGGCACCAACAAGCCGCTGGACTCTCCGTTCTTCAACGGCAGCGGCATCCTGCAGGTGTGGACCCGCAACGGCACACACCTCGTCAAGACGGCCGAGATGCCGGTGGGCAAATGGTGCCAGGGCATCGCCTGGGCCGGCAACGGCCGCACCCTGCTGGTGCAGTGCATGGTCGAGGAGGAGATCGTGGTCGCCCGCTTCACCGGCCGCGCGCTGGAACGGGCGGGCTCCATCAAGACCAAGGGCGGCCCCGCCGGCATCCGCACCGCCGAGCCGTAGCCGTCGGTCTTGCGGGGCGCGGCGGTTGGCACCCGAGCGGCGCGACCGCCGCGTGTTGGCGCGGCGGCTCGGCCGGTCTAGAACGCCGCCATGACGCTGCGCCGCTACATCCGGCCGGTTGGCCGTCTCCCCGTCAAGGCTGCCGCGGCCGGCCCGGCCTTCGGGCTTGCGGTCGCGGGGCGAGCCGACCTGATCTTCGCCGCCGCCGAGCTCACCGAGCGCGAGGGCGAGGCGGTCCGCCGCCGGATTGCCGCCGCGGCCGATCTCGCGGGTGGCGCAGGCGAAGATTGGGCGGCCTCGCTGCAGCGGCTCCAGCGGCCCCGCCCGCCCATCGCCGGCCTCGCCATGGATCGGCCCCGCCTCATGGGGATCGTCAACGTCACGCCGGACAGCTTCTCCGACGGCGGACGGTGGCTCGATCCGGGCACGGCCGTCGCGCACGGCCTGCAGCTGGAGGCCGAGGGGGCCGATATCCTCGACATCGGCGGGGAATCGACGCGGCCGGGCGCGGAGCCGGTGGCCAGCGAGGAGGAGGTGCAGCGCGTCATGCCGGTCGTGGCGGCCCTGGCCAGGCAGGTGCGCGTGCCCATCTCCATCGATACCCGTAACGCCGAGGTCATGCGCCGCGCCGCCGATGCCGGGGCGCGCATCATCAACGACGTGGCGGCGCTGGGGCATGACCCTTGTGCCTTGCGGGTCGCGGCCGAGAGCGGGCTGCCTGTGGTGCTCATGCACGCCCAGGGCGATCCACGCACCATGCAAATCGACCCGCGCTACGACGATGTGGTGCTCGATGTCTACGACTGGCTGGAGGCGCGCATTGCCGCCTGCGAGGCCGCCGGCATCGCCCGCGACCGCATCGTCGTGGATCCGGGCATCGGCTTCGGCAAGACCCGCGATCACAACCTGGCGCTCATCGGCTCGCTCGGCATCCTTCATGGCCTCGGCTGCCCCATCCTGCTCGGCGCCTCGCGCAAGAGCTTCGTGGGCCGTCTCTCCGGCGGGGCGCCGGCGGCCGGGCGCATGCCAGGCTCGGTCGCCGCGGCGCTCCTGGGCGCCGCCCAGGGCGTGCAGGTCCTGCGCGTCCACGACGTGGCGGCGACCCGGCAGGCGCTGGCGGTGTGGGAGGCGGCCCAGGATGGGGCCAGACCAGGGCCAGACCCCGGGCCAGACCCCTCGCATCGAACGTCGAGGCAGAATACGGAAGCGGGAGGCGAGGGGTC